>Ga0228711_1008481_pt1 | contig 14382 bp, 9 predicted proteins | sample MedpolnodulmetaG_2_FD_177996 | JGI IMG/M metagenome (GOLD analysis project Ga0228711, IMG submission 177996) | Root nodule microbial communities from Medicago polymorpha collected in Santa Monica, California, United States - brown nodules | ecosystem: Host-associated > Plants > Roots > Nodule...
ATATATATATATGGACCGCTAATTTACACCCATCTAAAAACACTAAGGTGTAAATTAGCAAATTAAATCCACCTAAAAATATTAAGGGTTAAGTTAGCAACCTACACCCATTTGATTATATACACTCATTTTATAAATTTTATCAAATTGTTTACACCCACCTCACTAATTTACATCCACTTTCATCATCCGAAATATTGTTTCTTTAAAAATTTGTCTCTATTACATGTTTTGTACTTTAAGCATGCCATTATCTTTTTTTGTTTCTTTTTTTAAGGATCTTCTTTAAGATAATTACAAAACTGCCCTTCTATTTAAATTTAATTAGAAGATAAACAAAATGGTGTTTTAATTAAGGCTTGAATATAAGTGGTGTAGCTTTTTAATTTACACCTTAGTGTTTTTAGGTGGATGTAAGTTAGATATCATATATATATATATATATATATATATTGGTTGTATAATATAAGCCAGCTTATTAACTCATGTGACATGTTCCTTCAAAAAAATCAACTGAGATTATAAAAGAGAACAAAATAAATCAATATATATACCGTACCAACCAAACCCATAGGGAATTGATAGTTTGATGAAATGGATTTGAGAGAGTTGAGAAAAGCAGTTGAGGAGGTTGAAGATGTCGATGACTTAGAGAATGTTTCATTTGTTCGTATAATTTGGGTAAATTTTTCCGGACAACACAGATGTCGTGTGAGTTCCCTCTACCCTGTTTGTTTCATTTCATTATTTATTCATTTTGTAGTTTAGAAATTTTAATATTTATTTATATTCTAATGTGCTGTGGTTATGTCTAATTCTGTAATTAATTCAGGCTATTCCTAGAAAGCGTTTCTATGATGTTGTTACGAAGAATGGGGTTGCTTTACCATTTGGGACTATGGTATTGACTTCTATTTTGGATGAAATTGCACCTGATTCTGGTTTAGGTTATATTGGTGAAGCAAGATTAACACCTGATTTATCTACTAAAAGGACAATTCCTTGGTACACATATTCCTTCAAATAATTTTATTTATGTGATTTTTATGTTAACTATTCCTATGTCACATAACATTTGTCATAGATCAAGAGCTTCCATAAATCAAGAGCTTGTCTTACTTTACTAACATCATCTTAGAGAAGACATAGTAAATTATTCAAACTGATCCAGCTCCTCCTTTATAGGAGCAAACAAGATGAAATGGTTTTAGGGGATCTGAACGTTAAACCTGGTCAAGCATGGGAACAATGCCCGAGAGAGGCCTTAAGAAGAGTTTGCAAAATTCTCAAAGATGAATTTGACTTGGTATGTTCAACCATGTTGCATATATAGCTTTTTCTTGTTTAGGATGTACTATATGGTGTTTTATTTATCAGGAAATATATTTTTATGACCAACTTTAGACCATTTAAGACAATTTTTTAAATCCTTAACGCATTTCAAAAAGATGGTTAAAATATATCTCAAGATTCTTTAACGACTGATATTACATAACTACATAACTATGGGTACATTTAGTTTGCATTAAAACTGTTTAACAGATGATGCAAACTAAATGCAGCTTGAATTTTCTAAGTTTAGTTAGCATCACATAACTATGGATGCATTTAGTTTGCATCACCAATTATATGGGTCCAAGTTGGACCATTTTTTTCTAACATTGGATTATAATTTTCAAGTGCAAACTACATTTAGGTGGATCTAAAAATTTGTAGTTAATGATTTTTAACACTGGATATATCTAATAACAATATATTGAATATCATTAATCAGATATTTTAACATTGATGTCACAAAAGTTGTCTAACTCTTTTTTTTTGGTTCAAAAACATAATTGTTAATTTATGTTCTGCTTCTATAGGTGGTAAATGCAGGATTTGAGAATGAGTTTTTTCTCTTGAAGAGGTATGCTATTCAATATTATCTTGTGATTTGATTAATGCAATTTACCTTGCCATTTATTTATAAACATGAAGAAAAACAAACAGGGAAACAAAAGAAGAATGGATAAAATTTGACTCGAGTCCTTACTGCTGCTCGTCATCATTTGATGATGCTTCTCCAATACTTCGTGAAGTTACTTCTGCTTTGCATTTCATGGGTATTACAGTAGAACAGGTAAAAAAGTTATGGAGTTTATAACTTGATTAATTGTTAATGATAGATATGATACTGGATTTATTTGATTTTCATTAGATTTACTTTTTCTAAAAATATTGCTTTACATTCTTTCAAAAAAAAAAAAATTTGATTTACATTAATGGAGTCGATAATTCTCTCCATTGAATGTGATTCAGAACCTTGACACCATCTGATTTGTAATTCACGTGACCAAATTTCTGAACATGTACTTTCCTAAAATTTTGCAGTTACATGCAGAATCTGGAAAAGGTCAATTTGAGATTGTTTTGGGACATACCATTTGTACCGAAGCTACAGACAACTTAGTTTACACACGTGAAACTGTTAGGGCAATTGCTAGAAAACATGGCTTGCTTGCAACATTTGTTCCAAAGTAAGTGCAGTTGTACTCCCTCCGTCTCTTAATAACTGAGTCATTTGCAAAAAAACGTTGTCGCAGAAAAATTGACCAATTTCACTTTTTAATACAATATTAATTATTTTTTTCAAATTATAACACTAATTAATACTACTTTCACCACTCTCAATTCAATATATTCTATTTTCTATTTATGATAAAGAAGAATGCACCAATAGTTGATAAGGGCACTCAAACCCATTTTTCTCCCTCTTTCACTTATACACTTTTTCTTAATAAGTGTGAAATGAGTCAAAGGCTCAGTTAAAATGGGCTCAGATAAAGATTTGAAAGACAAAATTCTAGCTTGGTTAAAAAATTCAAGGTTTAAGCCTAGCTTTATTACTTGTCATAAACTTATTTTTTAGCAAAAGTGCGACCTTTTTAAAAAGACTGGTATGTTAGTCCACCTAAAAGCCAATTTTCTATCAATGGATTTAAATAAGTAACGTTAATCATTTAAATAAGGCACGACTTAGGAAATGTATATTAGTGTTTTGTTTTGATATTGAAGGTACACTTTAGATGATGCTGGTTCTGGATGCCATGCTCATCTAAGTTTGTGGCAGAATGGTCAAAATGTATTTATGGCATCTGATGGATCATCAAAGTATGGGATATCAACTTTGGGAAATGAATTTATGGCTGGAGTTCTTTATCATCTTCCTTCAATTTTGCCATTTTTAGCACCACTTCCTATCAGGTTTCTCGTATCTATAACGACTCATTCTCCTAATTTTCATTTTTATCACTAAAAAGTGCCACCACCGTTTAAAATTCTTCAATTTATTGATAACTTCTGAAATTGTTCCTATACATGAAAAAGTTCACATTGTTTGACAACCAAGACTAAAAATAGTTTATAAACACGCTCACTCTTCAATCTACTAAGCACCCTTAGGGAGGAACAAAAATTATTATGCTTCTATGTTTTCTTACATTACTGCTCAATTTGATTGCAGTTATGATAGGTTGCAGTCAGATAAATGGGGTGCATACTTATTATGGGGAAATGAAAATAGGGAGGCTCCACTACGAGCTTCGTCTCCTCCTGGAACTCCCAGTGGTTTAGTGAGTAATTTTGAGTTAAAATTATTAGATGGTACTGCAAACCCATACTTAGCCTTAGCTGCTACAATTGCTGCTGGCATTGATGGCCTTCGTAGGCATCTTTCTCTTACTGAACCTGTTGGTAAGATAATAAAAATACTTTATACTTTGAAGAATAAAGCAACTGTTTTAAGTATTTTATTCCTGTTGTTTCATATTCCTTTTGTTGATTTGCATGATGGTTGCATAATACTATTTGGTTCTTATAATTTTAGCATTTGTAAAATAATACCAAATATTATTTCTTCTGTTATTTCTATAAGCATTTGAGGGAAAATATATGTGACAAACTATTGGCCATTCAAAATAAATTTTATACACTAACTAATAGTCATCCTCAACTGAAAGCAGCCTCTAATCCAACACAACTGATAACTTAACCATTGAAGCTTGTTCCCAAATAAAAAGCCTCCGCCTCCACCTCAAATCCCACACCCACACTCCATCTACCCAGGTGCCCACCTGACCTACCATCTTAAATTTATGGGAGGAAACCTGAAAAACCATAGGAGACCTAATCCTAAAAGGTGCATCCCTTACCAAAACATCATCCTAGAAAGAAGTTGAGCATCCATCCCTCAAATACTTAACCACTCCCTCTGAGAACCAATATGAACTAGAATCCATCTCATAGCCTAAAAGAGAAATACCTCTACACCAAGGAAAGACATATGCAAGTCTATCACCTCTACCTCCTGGATAGGACACCACCTGATTCATGTCACAACTAGCACACATGATATCTCTTCAGAGACCTTTATCGCCAATAAGGAGTCTCCACCATCAACTCCCCAACATAGCTTGGTTGACCATCCTTAAATATCTAATACCTAGCCCACCTTTTGATTTAAGTCTACACACATCGCCCCATCTAACCCTAAGGAAATATCTATTAAGGTGAACAATCCTCTTCCAAACTTTGACAAGGATCTTTATGAAAGACAGGCAAAAGATATGGATTGAGTTAAGCACATAGTTAATTAGGACTATCCTCCCTTTGAGACTGTCAAACCTACTACTCCAGGACCAGTCGTCTAGCAATTATATTTACCAAAGGGTCCCACGTCCCCACACTTTGAGGATTCACTCCAACAGGAAAACCCTTCGTCAAGTAGCTCGGCTAGAGGGGATGTATATCACATAAAATGAAACCTAGTATTGTCCTTGTTGATGTCTCGTAACACAAGCGCAACTTGATCAATATTAATTTGCTTTGGGGAACTTGCGTTTAAGGTTTCATGTAATGTGGCATCAACATGGACAAACCACAATATCACTTAATGTGATACCACCACTTCTATTAGCGCTATTTGATGAAGAGAGTCTTTTGATTGACATTAAATAATTTGAGGGAGCAATTTAATATATCCTAAATTTTGAGTTCTAAATTGCGAGACTCTTAAAAAAAAATTGCGATACTCTTGCAATTTCAGAACATAAAATGGTGAATTACTCATAGCTTTGTTTAAAATATATAATAATAAATGCACAAAATAATTTAAAAGATGACTTATATTTAAGAGGGGAAATTATCACATGATGTCTATAATAATTAAAACATAGAGATTAAATAATAACTTCAAATTTCATGTATGAATCTCCTTCAAAAAATTTTTTCATGTATGAAACAGATACAAGTCCAAATCTAGAAAATCTTCGGAGTTTGCCAAAATCACTTTCGGAATCTTTAGAAGCTCTCCATAAGGCTGACTTCCTGGAGGAGTTTATTGGGGATAAGTTGCTGACTGCCATAAAAGCAATTGGAAAGGTAAATAATTGTATACTTGGAAAGTTTTTTGGGCACTATTACATAGTAACAAATACTGATTGTATAGGATCATACTCTAAGTTGTGGTTTTAAGCCAAATTTAGTGAAGTGAGTCCTCCAATCCTCATCTAACGAATCAGGAAAAAAAAACTATAGTTTGTCTCTAAACTAGTTGAGTTTAGATAAATTCAGGAATTCGTGGAAATTATCTTATTAATAATTCCCAAAAATAATCTTCTAGAGTTTGTTTCTAAAAGCCAAACTTCTTATTTAGATGCTTAATTAATGTGACTTGTGATGCCAGGCTGAAATTGATGAATACTCGAAGAACAAGGATGCATACAAGCAACTCATATACCGTTATTGATTTTAAAGAATTAATGTGATTTGTGATGTGAAAATACTAGTTGTGTCTTGACAGGACATGCATGATATATTTATACTTTGAAGGTTTATTCAGCATTAGTATTAGAGAAAGAAGAACAAAATAAAGAGACTTCTTCTAGATTGCTTGAGTTACAAGCTAGCTAGTTATACTTAGTTTAATCTAGAAGATTCGAATGTTATTAGGCTTAATGTACTTTACATATTGCCTTTAAATATCCTATGTACTTACTTTCACATCTATCAGAAATGAGACTATTTTTTATTCTTTGCTTTCCATAACATGGTATCTAGAGCTTTTCTTCTCATTTCCATGGTGGAAATTAGTTACGATTTCTTTCATCATCTTTTTCTTGGATCTTCATCCATTTTTTGCAGAAAACCTTGCGATCTTCCATTGATTCTTCGCAATTTTCTTGCTTGTTCTTGAATCTATCTCTTTTGTTCTTGCATATTGATGCAATTTTCTCTTTTCTTCTTTGTTTTGCTTCGTGATTCATCATGCCTCGCCAAAATCAACCTGATACTGAATTAGTCTTCTACATTCATCCAAGTGAAGGACCTAATTTTTTCCTCGTTACTCCTCCATTGGATGGATCAAAATACCTCACATGGAGTCGTTCCATGATCCGAGCTTTTGGCGCGAAAAATAAGTTGAAGTTCATTGATGGATCCATGGAAATTCCGGATAAAGATGATTTGAACCGCAGTGCATGGGAACGTTGCAATCATTTGATTCAATCATGGATTATCAATTCTGTTTCACCTCAAATTGCACAAACATTAGTTTTCCATGAAAACGCCATTGATGCTTGGTTAAATCTCAAAGAGCCTTTCTCAAAAGCTGATACAATTCGCATTGCTACTCTCCGTTCCAAAATCCATAATTTGAAACAAGGTTCAAAATTAGTATTGGATTATGATGGTTGGATTAGGCAAGTGTACCAAATTGTTTACCAAGTAATAAAGTGATAAGTGAGTATCGTATCCACATGGATTGTCGTTTCTTCCAAACAACTCGCGTTACTTATTTTAAGTTTGGCGATAAAATAAAAATATACGGGTTAAGAGATTTGCAATTTTTATTTGTTTGCAACAGAGCAAGTTACATGTTTTTGGTTGCAGAAATGTAACAGTGGTTAGAGGATTCTTCGAATCTCCCCTATTTATTTGTTGGATATTAAATTAACATACATGTCGCATCTAGTTATTCTAAGTGAACTATCTATGTGATGAGGCCATGAGACGTTTCTACCCTAATCGGTGGTCAAGTTGCACATGTTGATCGCACGGTGATCATTACATGCGGGGTCTTACTCCCCCAGTTGATTAAAGGTTATCCCTCTGATGGCTAATTGCACCTGCTGGCCACACAGAGATTTTTATGTTTGGGGTCTTGTTAATTCAAAGGTAATTGAAGCATGAACTTAAATTGGTCTTCCAGTTTTCCCTAAGGCTATGAAGTTTCAAAGTTCCATTAGGTTAACCCATCCATGAATCTTAGGTATTTCAACTCACACTCTCGCTCTTGGTAGTTCTACAAATGGGCATCCCTATCAGCGTCTACCTTACCAAGGGTCAAGAAGAATGGTTCTATTAGGTTTCAATTTATTTCTTTCAAGCAACCGCTTGTTTCCCTAATCTCTAACTAGCTAGTTACCTCCTAGGGTCAGCAGATTTTACTCAGTCTTAGTAATGTCACCTCCTAAGTACTTACTACTAGGGTCAACTCGCTTTCGGTATCTTTCACTAGTTATTAACTACTTACTTCCTAGACAGATAATTATTAGTATAAGGATATAAATAACAAGATATAAGCATCCATATAGTAATAACAATGTTAGGCCCTGTCACAACTTTAAGTATCTAATCTAGGGTTGCGTCTACTACAGAAATAAACCTAGACTAACAAAAGCGCCTTGGCACTTCAGTGTAAATTTGGGTCGTTCTCTACGGACTATCGATTGTATTGTCATGCACACGATGTATTTATTTTTTTCTAACTAGAGCCTTTTTCAAGCCACCCTAAATTATCATTATATATCATTCGTGAAACCACTTTGAGTCTCCATGCATTAATTTTTTCTTGGTTACTTTTATGTGAATTTGCATCATGACACAAGTTATGAACTCTATTGATTATATCTATTTGATTTCCTTTTGGAGTTAGATAGATTAGTGAAATACTTGTCATGGTTTGAAATTAAGCTTGGAATTGCTCTTTGAAATTAACAATATCTTAAGTTTGGAGTGGGTAATGGTAGAACCTAGTTATAAAAAAAAAAAACTTACATTTTAGTTTAGTTTCTTTGAGCAATTAAGCCTAAAATGCAACTAACTAACTTTTTAGTTTTAATATACTCTAATCTACTAAAATGCACGTTAACTCTTGTCTCGCTTGTTCTTAAAAAAAAAAAGGCTCTTGTCTCGCTTGTTCTTTTTTGGTAGACAGATAGAATGGTAAAGACCATTTGAATTACACATAAAATTGGACGAATCGGAGTTCAAACCCCGATCACGACACAAGAGTAACAATTTCGACATTCAAAATTAATTCGTTTCAGTTGATAGTTAAAAAAAATTTCTTTTGTAAAATTTTCAGTTTTTTTTAAGGATTCACTTTTTGATTTTTGTCTCCATAAAAAATTTACAATTTTTTTTCCATAAAAAAATTGCACGCAATTAGAATCTCCACTATTAAGTCGACATATATTTTGAATGGTTTTTTTGAATATATGTTTAGAAAACTATAAAATGTTCATCCTCGAAAAATAAGTTTAAATGTTTAGAAAATTATAAAATGTTTATCCTCGAAAAATAAGTTTAAAATTTGATTTATCAATACCGATTTTCTTTATTTTTATCTTGGGTTTTTTACATTTAAAAATAATAGAGCAAAAATCAATAAAAAAATATATAGAAATTGAAGCAATATTAACCTATTGTAGAGATAGATTTGTGTAGACGGAGGTATTTCCTAGGATAAAAAAAGTGTAATTTTTTTATTGGCACGAAAAACAAAATTTAGAAATTTTTTAAAGAAGAAAGGACTTTGAGTAAAGTTGTTCTATTTTAATCCCTGATAAAATTATAAAATCAAATTTAGTCTATAAGAATAATAAAATCATTGTTTTAGAGGAATAAAAGCATTCTTTTAGTCATTGAAAAGATAAAAACAAATCAGATTAAATTAGTTCATACCTTTTTTACATATTATTTGTTAGATGAATGATCGGTAAAAAAAAAAAAGAAAGTAAAAAGAAGAAATTATTTCTAGGGAAGAAAAAAAATTATTAAGTAGTTTAGAATGAGCAAATTTCATAGACAATCTGGATTCGTCCACCTATGAGTCTATATCATAGGCAAATTGAAATGTACGAGAGAAATTCTTTACGTACTCTCAAAATCTTCACGCATTCTCCAAAATTGGATCAAATGTATTAATAGGTGAAAGAGATTACCAAAAAGAACAAGATATTGCAATAACCAACCAATATAATTTTGACTCTGGGCACTTCCATTGAGAGAATAGATTTAGTTGAGTTAAGAAAAACGGTGCAAGAGGTTGATCAAATTGTGGATGACTTAGAAACATGTGTTTCATTTGTTCGTATGTATATTATTTGTTAAAGGATAATTTTGAATATCAAACTTTGCTTTTTTTAAAGAAAAAATCAAATTTACTTAACTCATTAAGTTTTGTAATTCTCTTTCTTTTTTGGTGTCATTTCGTGAATACCATATCTACATAAAAAAAAGTATCATAATTTGTTTGTATTAATATTTTTTCAATTTTAATATGTTCTTTTTCTCAACAAAAAAAAAATACATGCTTTTTTAATTTATTACTTCTTCATAACTATATATTTTAGTAGTTTTTTAAGGAATATTGTAGTAGTTATTAAGTTGAAGCCAAGGATAAAATTGATAACCACTAAACAAAGGATAAAATTGAAAAATATTATTCAAATAGAGACATTTAAAAAGATATTGTTTTTCAAAACACGTAATCTTTAAAAAGATATTTCATTTTAAAGATATTGCTTTTCAAAAAAAACGTAATCTTAAATAGTTAAAGGAGTTAAAGTTCTGAGTTTAAACTCGAGCAAAAGAAAGAAAAAAAATCTTAACTTCAGAACTAATCATTAATACGAGACTGTACTTCTAAAATAAATAGTGACACTGATCAAGAATATTTTTTCATTCCAACATTTTTTTTAAGAAAAAAAAACTTGATTATTCTTTAAAATTCAGATTATAATTCGGTTACCAATTTATAAATGCAGGATTGGGAAAATATTAAAATTGAGCATGAAATATCCCACATGCATTTTTGTAGAGGAAAAAACTTATAAGATTTCATTAGATATAAAAAAGGTAATACATGGCAGTACATCAACGAAGGTGTTAGAGTTAGTTAGAGATATGACTACCTTTATTAGAGCATGAGTGACGTCGTTATTTTGTTTTTTCTTTAGGTATCAAAGCGGTAATACATGAATAAAGGTGTGAAGGTTAGCTAGAGATTCAGATACCTTTGCTGGAACATGAGTGACCCCATTTGATTTTTTCATCATAAAAATTAGCGGAAAGACCGGCACTACATGCCCTTCTAACTTATATTTTCTATTACATTTCATGCAGTTTTTAACTTTAAATTTGAAAAAAAAAATATTAGATTAATATACAAAAGTTTTTAGCAAATAAATGTTCAACTAAAATATAATTAGTTTTAAAAAAGTTTATAATTTAATTTAAATTTAAATTTGGAAAAAAATTGGATTGAAATGGGTAATTTTGTCCAAAAAAAAAAAGTCTGAATGAAAAGTATTTAATTGATAGTTAACTTTGAAGTTGTCTTTATATAATGGTATATGACCAAACAACGTGCTTCTCAAGACTTTGTGTATCATATTCAAATTTAAACTTGTAGAGAGTTTTTCATGGCCAACCACGTGCTTCTCAAGTTTCTTGTTCCCATGCTGCTGCTATTTGCAGGTGACGTACATTCCCCTTCCAATACATTTGAAACATAAAGTGCTGCTTGCATATATTTTTGAAACATTAATATTCATCAATGTAATGTTCCCTATTGTTAAGAAAAAAAGTCCTTGCAATAACTCACTCTCTTGTTAGGATAGCAAACTCTTTTCACTTCCTCTCAAGTTTTTACTATTGTTTCTGGATGTATTGTCAATATTCTTGAATTTGGATGTAATAATAAGCCTTCTCTCCATATCATGGAATGATAACATTAGGTTTTTCATCAAACTTTTTTTGCCAATGAAAATGAATATTGAGAGAGTTTATTTTGTTTTATTCTAATTTTTAAGTCAATATGTTCTCAAAATCTTGTTCCTTCTCCTTCCGTTTTTCATCCAACTCTATAGTATAAAACTATGAAGCAAGAAATCATTAGCTTTCAAAAAATTGTATTTTAAAAAGTTAAGGAGATGAATCCACAATGGAGATCATATAGTCTATTCAATCCCATGAATTCAAGTTGATGAATTTGATCTTATTGATTTAGTTAAATATTTTTTCCTCATAAATAAATAAGAGAAATTTTATTTTGAATAGTATTTTAAATAATTTGGATCTATCTTTAAAAAAATTTATTTCATTCCTCTCTAAAATTTTAAATCACTATTCGATTTATTCAAACCTTTATTATTTTAGAGAAAAATATATTTAACCTTATATAATCTAATGCCATGGCTCGTTATATATTATGATATTCAGGAGTATTTTCAGATGTGACATTTCATTTTGAAAACATATGTTCACACTCAATATGGCGTGCATCAAACCCAAGCATAGGGGATTTAGAACCAGAGCTAGGTCCAGAAATCTACGAAATATTCAACATGGATGATCATTATAGTGGATCAATTTGGGCTAGAACAGAATGCACAACAAATGCAGATGATTATTTTTCATGTGAAACTGGTGATTGCCGGTTAGGGACTCGAGAGTGTGCAGACACAACACCTAATTATCCAGTAACACTTCTCAATTTTAACGTTAACGAATCAATTGTTTCCTATGAAATAAGTTTGATTCATGGACAAAATATTTTTGTCAATATCAAACCTGTTGGTGGAACATTGTTGGATGGGTCAGGTCCATGTCCTGTTGTGAGCTGTAATATGGATTTTGGAAATGTGTGTCCACCATCTTTAATAGCTTATAATGCTAATGGATTTTATGTAGGGTGTAATAGTGCTTGTGATGTGTTTAAGGATGCTGAACATTGTTGTAATGGGAATAATTGTCAACTTGATGAGTATACACTCAAGTTTAAGCAACAATGCCCTAATGCTCATATCTATCCTGGTGATAATAAGCCTCCTATGTATCAATGTAAAGGGGCTGAAAGTTATGATATAACTTTTTGTCCTGCTATTGGAACTGCTACTTAAGTTTTTTAAATAGATTACAATAATTATATTTTGTAATAGATTGTCTCTATTGACTTAGGTCATGAATTATGAGACATGAAAGTATAATTGCAGTCAATTAGTTATGCAAAAAGTTTATTTATTTGTTGCTCAATAAAATAAAATTGCATTAACAATTTGTGATTGTGTATGTTGAACCTTGACTCAATTATTTATGAGGTATTCATAATAAAGAGAAAAGTGGAACGATTTATCATTTATTAATTAGTATGATCTTTTTTTTTTTGTGTGATCATGTTGCCCTAATGTTAATTTATAAAGTTAATTAAGTAAATGCTCCCTATAAATATTCAGAATACTTTTACTTAATTAAAAATGAAATTTTGAATATTTATAGGGACCATTTACTTAATTAACCCTAATTTATATCATTTTTTTTTAGAGGATCATTTATCTTTTTTAGCTACCTGAATACTTTAAAGATTTAAATCCAAGGAATTTATTCTTAGGGCAAGGCTTCAATGGATGAACATATTTTTGCATGAAGTGGTTTGATTTGAAGAAATCGAGTGTTATTTATGTATGCCTTGGAAGTATATGTAATCTAACAATAGTTCAATTGATAGAGCTTGGTTTGGGATTAGAAGCTTCAAATAGACCTTTTATTTGGTTTATTACGGAAGGAAATCAATTACATGAATTGGAGAAGTGGATCAAGGAAGAGGCTTTTGAGTAAATGACTAAAGGTAGAAGCTTTGTGATTAGAGGTTGTCCTGAATATATTGATATACTATCACACCCTTCAATTTGAGGTTTCTTAACCAATTGTAGTTGGAATTCATGTTCAGCAGCAATATGTGTTGATGTGCATATGATTACATGGCCATTATTCGGGGATAAAGTTTTTAACGAGGCTTGGTAAAAAAAAATAAAAAATTAATGGTCGTATTGTGCACAAAAAAAACATAAGATGAAACAAAGGGAGAAATTAAAATGGCCCATAGGAAACAAAGAGAGATGAAACAACGGTATCCATCTCAAGGGGTAAAGAGGTGGCGCATGGTGGTCTAGGGGCAAGCAAACGTGATGGTTATTTATATAATATCGACAATACAACCACACCATTTTTGTACGAATTTTCTGGACGAGGTTAATATCTCGGACCTCTGAAAATTGTTCACCAGGTTTGGTCGTGTGGGCGAGGTTTTTATTCCGAAGAAGGTGGCCAAATGGGGTCGGCGTTTTGGTATTGTGAAGTAATAAGATATTTGTAACGTTAAAGATATGGGTGCACAATTGGTGGATGTATGGTTGGGGAACACCTGTTTGAATGTGAACAAAGCAAGATTTAGGAGGAAGGAGAAGAAGAGCATGGTGCAGCAGAGAGAGGAGAAAGTTGGAGGCATTGGATCCTTAACTATTCCATGAAAATCCTTCAAAATTGCGATATCCAAGGAACATAGAAAGGGTACAGTCATGGGGGAGGAGAGGTCGTGCTTAGAGGTGGTGTCGAGTGAGGAAATGCTAGAGATTTTGATAGAAGGTTATGTAGGGGTGAAAGATCAAAGAGGATGATATAAAGAATATACAACAAAGGTTGGTCATGCTTGTTCAAAAAAACAAAGGTCGGTCATGGAGTGGATGGGGTCATGTGACATATTTTATTTCTTAGAACAATGAGAATGTGGATCAGGGGGTGGAAAAAGAGTAAACAAACACACTAGATTTGCAATGGAAGATTCAAAACTCTTAAAATTCAGTGATTCAATTGAAGATGACCGCGACGTTGAAGAAAGGTTGTTGAAGATTAAATAAAGTAGATTAAGAGGAGGAAATTGGCAAGGAGTGATCCTAACCAATTAAGTAGGGCAAAGTTAATGTAGATGGTGGATTTGTCGAAAAAGTCTTGATAGACTTTTAGCAAGTGTACTAAAAATGCATCGAAGTAATAAAATAAGTTCGTATCCACGAGGACTGTGTTAATCTCAATTCAACAATAAAGTAAATATTTAGGATGTATAAATTATTTTGTTTGCCCTAGGCAGTAGATTGGATTTGATTGCATAAAATTAAATAACATAAAATGAAGATAGTTTGGAAAAGACAAGGAGATGAGATCAGGTCTGTCGAATCCTCTAGTGTTTTCCTAATTGGTAGACTGTACCTATTTCTTACGAAT
>Ga0228711_1008486_pt1 | contig 14375 bp, 9 predicted proteins | sample MedpolnodulmetaG_2_FD_177996 | JGI IMG/M metagenome (GOLD analysis project Ga0228711, IMG submission 177996) | Root nodule microbial communities from Medicago polymorpha collected in Santa Monica, California, United States - brown nodules | ecosystem: Host-associated > Plants > Roots > Nodule...
GATAACTTACATATTCCAAAAGGTTCATATTTTCATGTGGGCCGTAATATCGTGAAGTCCTGTTTCCGCTTATGATTTGCAAGAGAAGGACTCCAAAACTATAAACATCATACTTTGGTGAGTATATACCTTTTCTGACATACTCGGGAGGCACATACCCACTACAAAAGGCAATACACGTGGTTAGAGTCCTCCAAGGAACAACAATAACACATAAGTGATTAAAATTTACTTACTACGTTCCCACGATCCTGCTTGTATTTGCTTCAAGTTCATACTTCTCAAAAAGTTTAGCCATGCCAAAATCTGATATCTTCGGATTCATCTCATGGTCTAACAAAACATTACTAGCTTTAATATCTCGGTGGATTATGGTAAAATTTGAGTACTCTTGGAGATAAAGAAGGCCTTCAGTAATCCCTTCAATGACATTCACACGCTTCCTCCAATCTAGCAAAATTGATTTCCTTGGATCTGCATTAAATTCAATTCTCAATCATTGCTGCTTCGAAGATTAATTGAATTTAGTAGCAAATAAAAAATTAATTTCCTATTTCTTTGAGAAGAAAACTAAACTTAATAGGGACAAGTAATGTTACAAACCAATGAGAAAATGATCTAAGCTTTTATTTGGGAGGTATTCATAGATCAGAAGCTTCTCGTTCCTTTTTGTGCAGTAACCCAAAAGTCTAACTAAATTAACATGCTGTAGTTTTGCTGTAAGTGTGATCTCATTTTTGAACTCTTCAAGTCCTTGTTTTGATGTTTTTGACAGTCTTTTGACAGCTATTTCTACTCCATTACGTAATTTCCCCTGACAAAAACAAAATCATAACATTGTCATTAGAGAATTACTCTACTATACTCTCAACTTATGGCTTGGATGTAACATAATAACTTGTATACTTGATATTTATGGTCCATTAATATCTACAGTCCTTCCTTCCTCTGAGGTTAAAGTTAAAGTTGTTTACAAAGTGGAGAGACTTCAAATTTTGATAAATTTGCAAAATTGAAGAGGAAATTCTTAGAAAACAACTAGTCACTACATAACAGAAAACATGGCATAACTAACAACTCTGCATCCATTAAAGTTCAAAAAATATAGTGTTGAGAGCAAGCATATCCTCTTAGATTTGGGGTTGAGTCTAATACACCACCTCACACCGAGGACTAAAGTAACATGATGGCGGGTAACTTACACCTACAAAGCCAGTTTATAAGATGGTGGATTGTATTAGATAGTACACACAAAGAGGATATTACTTGCATCTCAAGCAACTAAGATTAGAGTGTTTAGAAGTAATATAGTGAGCTTACCTCACCTTAGTTTACTATGCTCCTACACTTTTGTATAAATACTCCTTGTACATTCATTTGCAAGTAATAATAATATCACATTTTACATTCATTCTTTCTCTCTTAATAGATAGCTCAAACTCCCACATTGAATGATTGTCAAGGCTATGGTTATGAAAATTTATCAATATTAAATTAATAGATGTATTTTCTTGCAAAATTCCATCTATGTAGGTCTGATTCATGCACCGATGTTAAATTAAATTAGTTTTTAATGTTAAATTTGCTGGCTTCTTCAAAAAAAAAATGTTAAATTTGATGGATGTGTTAGTGTACTGGATATTACGTAGATAATATAGTTTTGGGGCTAACGAGATTAAAATATCTCAACAATGTATTTAATGCATAGAAATTCACATCATTACTATCCTTAGGGAGGTGCGGGAGCTCGAATCATCTGATCATCTTTTCCTTCATCGTGAGGTGATTACGGAGGTGTGGGGTGGATTATTTAGATGGCTGGGTTTTCATTTTTGGACTCTTCCGAATCTGTACATTCATTGGGAATGTTGGAATGATGTTGAAACGACAGAATCATGATTCTGTCGTGGAGGTGGACTTTGGAACGGCTGAAATTGCCGGCATGTTTGTTCTACAAATGGAGTTGGGACCCGACAGATTGTATGTTGCGGTAGCTGTGCTGTTGGTGTGGTGCGGGTGCTGAGGCTGGGGTATGCCTTCTTTACATTTGCTGCTGTTTGCGCTTTTCTTCAGGAAGTGTTTCTGTTGTGTTTTTTGTGGTTTCCACTGGTAGGAGTTTTTTGGCTGTTTGGCACTTGGATTTATAGGTTTCCGGTTATTTCGGTGCCTTTGTATTGTTATTATTTGGCCGCGAGTATTTTGGTGCCACTTGCACATACTGGACGAGAATAAAAAAAAAGTTACCATAGTAATTCCTTTAAAAAAAAAGTTACCACTGTAATTCTCAACTTTGATAATCTTGAATTTACATTTCACAGTTTCTATTTGCATGAAATATTTCAGAAACACATGAATTTCCAAATGTTACCTTGTACACTGCACCAAATCCACCCTCTCCAACCTTATTTTCTTTTGAGAAGTAACTTGTTGCAAGTTTTATTGTGAGATAATCAAATACTATCAAATCAGAACCATTTCCATTGAGATCTTCTTCAGGTGCTGATAAATGTATCCTCAATCTGTACATCATTCTTGTAATAGTTATCACTGTTCCTGCCAAACGGTGTTCGATAAATAAAAAGTGAAAATTGTGCACGTCAATCTCTTTATTTATTTTTCAAATTATCACGCTAGGGTGAAAGTTAACTATATACTCCTTACCTTTGTGGTAGTAGCAAAATACTATTCCCAAGAGAACGGTAGAAGTCAAAGCAGTAACCAGAACAACTATCAGCAACCTTCTGTTATGATGATCTTCATTTACTTCATAAGCTGAAGAAAGTGATCCAAATGTTAATCAAGAATTAAAACAAGAATATATTGATATTTTGATGTGTCCACCTTAACCAACTATTCTATTTTTATAGGTCAAAATCATGGTATTTAATTTATATTACTCAAATTAATATCTGAAATTTGACTAGGGAACAAGGGTAGAGAAAGATGTTGTTTGTTCAAAAGTAAAATGATACCAAAAAAACCTAGACAAATAACACAGAATGTCAGATCATGGAGTTCGGTCAATTGTGCTTACCATTGTGATAGTGCGGTTGTAGTACCTTACTATTAATCAAGCTTAGGGTGTCTAAAGTACAACTTGTATTTAAATACTATGGTCCAATTAACAAGATTAAAATGAACCGTTCTTGTAACTATGAGTATCACTAACACATATTTAGCATTTCAGAATCAGTCAATTATGTCAAATTTTCAAGTCAAATATTTTGAATTGAAAAATAATCCAAAGAGGGTAGAAAAAATTTACCTGCCTTTGGAAGGACCCAATTGTCATCATTCCCAACTTGGAAAACATTGTAACCAAGTAATCCATTTTTCTTTGCATAAGAAACCTTTTCTTTAATAACTTCCACATCATCAAAATTAACCCAAGTAGATGCAACAGTGAAATAATTCACGACAAAAGTATCATTATAACATGAAACCACTCCATCACCAAAACTTCTGATATAACTTTTTATAAACTTATAACTCATTGAACCTTCCATTGTAAGACCAGGACCAGATGCTGGTGATCCAACACCACCTTCGCCTGATTTGGCAAGTCTCCATGCATATCCATGATAAGGCAGACCAATTACAAGTTTGTTAGAAGCAAATCCCCTCTTTCTCCACTCCTTAATACCTGAATCAGTATTTTCCCAACCAGATGAACCATACAAAGCTGCATGAAAATTGGTGACATTGTCCTCTTTAGGAAGATAGTAATCATATGCAACAAAATGAACCCAATCCAAATACTTTTGCATTGATTCAAAAGGGTAACTTAAGGAATCTGAAGCTTTAACATAATAACCTGCCATCACCAAAACTAACTCCGGTTTGTTGGTGTTTCTTGCTTCAGAAATTATCGCGATTCGCAATTCCTTCAAAAGGGTAGCCAAATTTGCAAGTTCTTTACCCTCCTTTGGTAAGACTCCAAAAAGGTCTATTCCTTGAAACCCGTATTTTCTTGCTGTTTGGATAGAAGAATCAATGAAAGATTTTCTATAAGAAGATTGGTTTATCAATGAGTTAAAAAATGAAGAGTTTTCTCTTGCAGTATAGATTGATAAAAGAGTTGTAGCAGATGGATTTTGAAGTTTTACTGTGTTGGTAAAGGTAGAGAATTTGTGTTCCTCAGAAGAGTTTATAAATATTTTGCAGTTTGTGGTATTTATAAAAGCAAAAGCACATAAGAGGTGTGTGAAAAGTGTGGATTTTATGCCTGAAGCTTCCATTTCACTGCCGGAATAGTAATAACCAGCTTTTACCCAAGAAGTGGTGTCTGCAATTGAGTAAGATGTGAGAAAGAGGAAGACAAGGATGATAGCAAAATGTTTTGAAAACATTGTACTGTTTAAGGATGAGTTCTGTTGTTTCAAGACTCCTTAACCTTAACCCTGTGGTGTGAGACAAATGTATATGTATACTTGTTGCCAAGACTCCCATTATACGTTGAGATTTTATTTTTGTCTTAATCCTCCCGTGTGTTTTCATGAAAGGGAATCTTGATACTAGGCTAATTTTTATATTTTAAGGTATACATCAATTATATTAATTAAATTTATGTTTGAAAATAAATAAATGTATCTAGACAATTTTCTTATGCTCATTTTGTCTCTGTTTACAAGACTTTATGACAGTTTGTAGAAAAATCAATAACGTACTTAATGTGTATAATTTGTGTTGTTTATTATTAAATTATGTCTAAAAATATCTAATTTGAATTTTTCATATTCTAAAAAAAAAAGTTTAGTATTGTAATAAATGTAGGTAGAAGTTTCTAAAAATGGTTCTATAATTGAGAAGAGAGGGAATAATCACGTCATCAATTGGACAATTTGACGGGACTAACAGGGAAGTTATTAAGGAGAATATATTTCCGTTCTTTCCCAAATTTGGACGACCCGTTCAAACTTAAGGACACGCTTAGTCTGTTGTTCCCATTAAATTAGGCACCTAAACAAGAGATGACACTTTCCATATTAATAATATACCTAGTCTAGTCTAGGTAAAAAGAAAAGGAGAATCTGTCAAAAGAGAAGAGAGGATCCTTACATGTCTTTCTTCTATTATACAATAGTCAATTATATTTATGACAGTGACTAATATTTACTAGTTACTATCCCTCAAAAAACAAATTTACTAGTTACTAATAATTTTGCAGAAAAGTTACAAATAATTTATTTTGTTTTATGAATGAGTTACACGTAATTTTAACATAGAAAAGATGGAAGAACATAAGATAAAAAAGGGAGTAATATTATCAAAGCCCTATAATTGTACCATTTGTTGCGTTATAGAAATAACATGCATGCACTTGATCAAAAGAGATTTTGGAAAGAAGAATCATAATGAGGAGAATTAGGATTTTTTACATTGTCCTCACTGAAGTGAACATTCTTTTCAGAATGTTTGGCTCTTCTTCAAATGATTTGTCTTCCTCAAATTTTCCTTTTAGAGAATTTATCTCCTCTTCATTAAAAGTTTTACTAAGAGTTTTGAGGAGTTTCCACTTCAATGAATCGATCAAGATCTTTCTCAAATTGATCTTAAATGAGAGGAATGCTTAGAGGCTCATTATGATCTTCAGTTTGATAAGCAATCATCTCTTCAAGTTGATTCTCAACTTGATCAGCGGTCTTTTCTCGAGTCTATTCTTATTTCACCAAGGTTTCTTTTCATTTTCCTTGTGATATTCCTTCTTAAAAGAAGGAGTTTAACATTCTTCTCTTTCTTATTTGGTTAGTTCTCTTTCTCTTGTTGCCACGGCATATCAAGTGTGGCGGACTTTTGGATTTTGCAGATGTGGAAGCTTTGCAAGCTTCTTTGAATGGCATGCCATGAGAAATGCTTATGTGTAGTAGATTCTTAGCATTGAAAATGGTGTATTAATCACTTGATTTTTCATTCTTAAGAAGTACCTTGAAGAATTTGAGAATCTTTGTGATAGCCATACCATAAGTTAAAAACAATTCATGTAATTTTGCATTTGGAATTCTTTTGAAAGGCTTAAACAAAATATCTATTGTGAAAAATACACATTACACGCCTAGTCTATATCATAACAAACACAAGACTATGAGCTCTATCCAACAAAAGTGTTATTTATATTACCAGACTCACATTCATTAAACAATAGGATTTCAACAGCATATTCTATTGTATAATCTTTTAGCAACTCTCTAGTCTCTAGTAAAGATTCCTTGCAAGATTTCCCAGATGTTAACAGAAAATAAAGGTGTGAAATTCTGACCCATGTCATTAGCTGGAATTTTTTTTTCTCAAGGTAGATTGATTTTTAGCTCGATAAAGAAATTCACTTTTTAGTTCCGCAAAATTTTCTATAGTTGATCTAAAATTTCTTACAAGTCTAAACTAGATATGACATTAAGCACTATGATGACACTCTGTCATTACTCTTTTATTAGTCATTTTTTATGCATTTTTATGTCAAAATCATTGTAATTCTGGAAGCTGAAAGCAAAGAAATGGAAGAATTCAAGTGTTCAGGAAAAGTACCATCGGGCGCCGAAATGAAGCATTCGGGCGCCGATTTGGAGCTGAAAAGAATTAGAAGAGCAATTTGATTCGTAAAAAATCGGGCCCCGAATTAGACCATTCGGGCCCTGATTTTGACAGACTGGGGACACGTTTTTGGTGCATTCGGGAACCGATTTTAAGGGCTCGGGGGCCGATTTTGAGTGGCCTATATATAGAAAAGTGTGTTTTTGACATAAGGGTTCACGATTTTAGAGAGAAAAGGCATATTTGGAGCGGAGGCTTTGTAGATTTGGTGGGAGACCATCACAACTCATAGTCAATTATCCAATACATGTATGAATCCTTGTTTTTATGTGAGTTATCTTGTACTTTAGCTATGAGTGACTAATTCTCTTGTGGTTAATCCTGAGATGAATCTGATGTAATCCTATGGGAACCCTAATTTGTTGAACTCCTTTGAATATCAATGAAAGTCTAGTTTTAATTCATATTACTTTATGTTTAATGCTTTTTGTAAGTTTATCATTGACTACTAACCCTAGCTTTATGAATATGCAAATTGATCTTAGAGATTGAATGACCACTAACCCTGGCTTTTGACTCTGACCTAGGTAATAAGTTTAACATAAGTAATCAAGTTAGAGATAGATCATTATTAGGTTATGACATAGGGATTAACGTTATGTTAAAACCTCCAACGGTTTCGAATTCACTTAAGAGATTAAGGGGTTGTCACTTGCGGGGAGAATTCTAGGTCAAGAGATTGGGTAGAATTACTTTGTTAATCTGTCGTTGAATTAGATGATCATTGATTGCATTAGGAGTGCGAATTACCATAGGAGGACTTCGGAGGATTCGAAGGACTTAACCATACTTCTCTCTAATATTCTTAAAACCAATTTTTATTGTTTTATTTACGTTTACTTTATAAAAAAACCAATCCAACTGCCTAGGGCAATCAATATAAATTTTATATATCCTTTTTAATAATAAAATTGCTGAGTAGAAGTTAACAACAGTCCTCGTGGATACGAATTTATTTATTACTTCGATAGTTTTGGTTCACTTGTCAAATCTCTATCACACTAGAATGTCCTGCTCCATACCATTATCTTGGTACCATTTGAGAAATCGTAACATCATTGATTGAAGAAAATTTGAACCCGGAGTTAGATGTATCTCCCTTATCATCTTCATGTGTTTTCATCGAAAAAGCGGGCACATTTGGAGTACCAACATATGCACCTTCATTCTTGAGCAATGAATAAATTCTAACATGGAAGGTCTGTCAGCTGAGTTCTCTTGAACACACAAAAGAGCTACCTGCATGCATCTCATGATTTTACAATGTGATGTTGAATCATTCAATGAAGGGTCAAAAAACTCCATGCCTCTCCCTTCTATCCAAAAGAAAAAACTTATATATATATACATGTGTGTGTGGAAATCACTTATTTGGAACGAAAGAGATGGGAAAAAAGCTGCAAGAGTGATTCTAGGTCAAAAAATGACATAAAACCATCCATTCTCGATAAATTAAAAGAAAACTTAAAAGAGAAGTTGAAGTTTCTTTTACTAAAAAATTAGGATAGGTTTCTTCAAAGTAACAAAACAAATGAACTAAACCTGAAATGCTGATAACTCCCATATTAATTTTTAAAAATACTTTATAAGGAAGTACTCAAAAAATATTGACAAAAAGGAACTACTCAAATTTGACTGGTATATGAAATTTGTTGAGGAAAATTTTCATACGTTTTTCCTTTTCAGGAAATACATAAATTTTCGTGCTTAAATAAGATGTCCCCAACTCAATTTAGTATCTATTTTTCAAATTTGTAGGACCTGTTGAAACTTGAAAGTAAGTACCATTTACTTTATACGTTTCCTGGTGAAGTCAAGTAACACACATCTAATATTAATCTTTTATTTATTCCTGATATTTTTAATATCTGTGAAGAAACTTAAAGTTACACGTAACATTAGATGTGTAGAGAATATGGTAGAAGATATATTTTTTAAGTCAAATTGATTTTTAACTTGAATTAGCTTGGTAGGCACGAGTTGGCATGGAAAAATCTAAAACTTTCACTAATATAAGACTTGTCTATGTTGAATTGAAATGTACAGTACGATTCTTTTGGGGCCTCTTCTCCATAAGAGACTTATGTAAAACATTATCAATGATTCAAAGATCGTCTGGAAAAAAAAAATTATAAGCATACTACTCAAATTGGTGCAGTGCATAAATTCGGAAATTCAACAAGAGAAGATTCTTTTTTGCTTGCATTCCCATTTTTAAATAGTACCATAATTATATTATATTTTAGTTCTAGTTCTGAAAATCCAATAGTTTTGGGGTGCATTGCATTGTCTACTTTGCAAGAAAACTTGCTTTTGTAAAAACCGAATGTTTACAACATGTTCGTTTGTTTGTTATGCTATGAATGATTGTTATAATTTTTTTTATTAGTAATTTATTTTAAAGTTATTTATTATATTAATTAGTAATTATAAGCTAATGTCCAAGTCTTGTAACCGACTACCAACACATATTGTTGCCTAGTCAATATACACGTTTATAATTAATTTACTTGGTCTCCTTGTTATTTGAAAAACGTTTTGGTCACATAGCCTCGAAGAGAAAATTATGGAACGGTTAACCATGATATTTTAGGTTATGATGGGTTATATATATATATTGGATAAGAAGGGATACAGGAGTTACAGAAGAGGGAGAGAGAGCATGACAAAAGCAGTAGCTTTAGGCAAACAACATATACTCATCATGTGTGTATCACTAAAATAAATTAAGTTCTCACGCCTCAGTCAATAATCGATAAGTTCTATTCTCTATTTAATTTGATGAAGAGTCATATTTGTTTGTGTTTGATTTATTACTTTAAAATAATTTTGTGTCTAATTTTTCCAACAATCTTAAGAGTATTTTGCCATAGAGTTATTATTGTAAAGAATACTTGTTATTATTTCTAATTTCAGAATTCTTTGAACCTTTGAATGAGAAATTACTAGCACTGACCCGCTGTGATTATTTTGATGACCTGGAGTTTAATTAGCGAACTTGATGTACATGGAAATGACTAATTGGTGTCTACAAATGTTGTTGATTTTGAAAGTCGGGAATGGCGAACATAGAGTATGAATCTTGTTGAAGACATGTTGTGTTATTGTTGTCCTTAATTGAGGAATCCTTTGTAGATGTTGACTTATCATCAATTTTAGTTTGGAACCAATGGGTTGTTAAACTCAAAGGTTGGAGTATGAAGTGATCAACTTCTTGTAAGTTTTAAAATTTTATCCCCTTGAAATCATCCACAAGGGTCCAGGTACATATTTAAACCTTTAATCCTCACAAAAGTCTTGAGTTTTTGTTGAATTTGTATAGAAGCATAGTGATTATATGGTGTAATTGAATAATTATAATCTTTGTTTCTTTCTGATATGAGAAAGATATGTTGTTGTGTACTTATTGCTTTGAGAAATATATGGTGTAGATGAAAAATTTGTTTAAAGAAACTATTGTTTAATTTGATTGTCTGCATTCTTAACTGAATATTATCTGAGTTAAATATGTAGAGTTGAGTCTGAAAACATTGTGTCCATATAGAATAAACATAATTCAAAGCAATGGCGACATGAATATGATTTTTCAATGCATGTATAGAATTTCTACATTAACGTGAAGTATTTATTTTGTGCCACTGTGAACATATTTTCCTTTGATAAGCTTTTCAAAATTTAAAGTTTTGTTAATATAAGCTTTAGTGATATGCTTACTTCAGTTTGTTGCGAACATTACTTATTTAATTACATTACACTTGAGACTGCCATAAAACTATATTGTTTTTCTTGTGTTGTCCATATTTTGGAATCATACTAACATGATAAATTATGCCCATGAAGAAATTTTATGATTCAAGGAATATGGTGGCTTGAATTAGATAACTGTTGAAATTATAATTTAGCGATTTAATGCAAATGTTAGCAACATTAGATAATTTATTCTTATTTATGTATTCAAGCTTTGTGCATTCATATAGTTGTGTGCATTTGATTCATGCACGTCTCATATGTGTATTCTAATTACTAGAAGTCTGATCCTCAAACATGTTTAGTGAGTTTTTGTCTGAATTCTTTGACAGAATTCTTAAACTTGTGAAAATTTTTAGAAGTGCAAATAGAGATGTTGTCGCTTAGGAATAATCTAAGTAGACTTGACTATATTTTTGTGGCACTTGTTAAACTCATAACATATGTACATTGAGATTCACCTTAAAATATTGGTGACATATTATGGATTATCCATTGTATTAAAATAATACAATGATGTTTGATTTATTTCTATGTGTGGATTTATTTTCCCCAATGTGGGGGTGTCTCACTTGAAAAAATAATTCAAGCAGTCTTGAATAAAATTAACACATGAATTTATATGTACCCAATGTGGGGGCGTTGTCGCTTGGATGCATTTTCAAGTAGACCTGTATAATAAATCTAAAAGTAGATTTTATTTTCTCCTATGTGGGGATGTTGTTGCTTAGAATTTATTTAAGCAAACCTATGATAATATATCATAGATGTTGATTTGGTAATATATATGAGATACTGACTGAGAGACGTCTTAGTCAATGTATTATTGGTGATGCATCAGTATATTGAGAAATATATATAAATCGAAGGGGGATGGATTATGTCCAATACAAAAATTGAGAGTGATGGTAACCCAACATAAATTGTGAAAATTCGCAAGGTTATGTTCATATGGGTAAGAACAAGTCGCTTGTCAATTTGATGAGACATTATCCATTTTATTTTTGAGAATTCATCCCTATGGTGTAGGATAGTGTAAACTACAGCGTTGAAGGTTGAGTTTATAAACTCTTAATAAATCTATAGCTCATATATTTGAGTGCTGTGCTTGACTGTGGTGTACACTTGATAGATTTACCAATATGAGTGTTGGGGGTGAGACCGCCTCTATGAAAAGTTTGGGCAAACTTTCTAGAGCCACTCATGAAATCCAGGCATAGGTGCAAGGCCAATATGCACCACACCGCGTTGAACCACTTTGGACGAGAGATCAATGTGAGTGATGAGGTCACTGGTTCACATACGGAATGAGGTTCATAGAGGTCATAATCTCACCGACATTCTAGTGGATCAAATTTCATTTGCTCTATGTGCTAGTTCATAGTCCAAAAGACACTAGCGCTTATGCATTGATTTTTCACGCTCTTGGGAACACCTAAAACTTTAAAATAAATTGTGGGGGATTGTTATAATTTTTTTTATTAGTAATTTTTTTTAAAGTTATTTATTATATTAATTAGTAATTATAAGCTAATGCCCAAGTCTTGTAACCGACTACCAACACATATTGTTGCCTAGTCAATATGCACGTTTAGAATTAATTTACTTGGTCTCCTTATTATTTGGAAAACGTTTTGGTCACATAGCCTTGAAGAGAAAATTATGGAACGGTTAACCATGATATTTTAGGTTATGATGGGTTATATATATATATATATATATATTGGATAAGAAGGGATACGGAGTTACAGAAGAGGGAGAGAGAGCATGACAAAAGCAGTAGCTTTAGGCAAACAACATATACTCATCATGTGTGTATCACTAAAATAAATAAGTTCCCATGAGCATCCAAAAGTGGTTCCTAAGACCTTACTAATTCACATGCGGTGTTAACAAGAAGTGACTGTTGTATCCTGAAGGGTATTAGCTATGAGACCTACCGCATCGGATGACTAATCCGGGGTGGCAAAATACTCTTAAGCCCAATGCTTTGTACACGCCTCAGTCAATAATCGATAAGTTCTATTCTCTATTTAATTTGATGAAGAGTCATATTTGCTTGTGTTTGATTAATTACTTTAAAATAATTCTTTGTCTAATTTTTATGATGAATATTCTATTTAAAGTTTGTAAAACAAAGTTTATCCTTAGATAACTTTGGATGAAGATTTATGGTTGTTCCAACCTCAAGCCACATTTTCGAATTATTGTCCATTTTGAGGTATGTGCGAAACGCTCTGGATTTGTTCTTTGTAAATGACGTCTAAGTGGATTGAGGAGTGTGTGTTTTTTATAAATTAGCCTTGTGTTGTTTATAAACTACCTTATGTTTGATTTTCAAATAATGTGAGACTTTTTAGTGTACCGGACCAATGCTAAAGGCACCAACGATCACATATGTTTGCTTATTTGCGAAACTCAATAGAGAATAAATGAGAACCACAATCAGAATTATTATTAGATTGAAAAAACACAACTGTACATTGATAAGAATTGTAATTATAGATCTAATGAACAAGGTTACACTTCTACCACTTTGCTTCACTCATCATCAAGCCATTTAATTTCATAGTCCCTTAAGAAAGCATTCACTCATAAAAAAAAGTCTACTCTCTGGCTGCAAGAACTGTTGCCCCTTCAACCTGAAAATCAGTAACTTAATATTTAGAAGTCAAGTTCATTAAGAGAGAGCAACACTAACCACAAATTAAATAAGTACGATCAGTATACATGTATCACTGAGATTATTCGTTACCTAAGGGAAATTTAATTATAATAATCTTGGTCACATTTGATTTATGTTCTCATTTTGTTACCTTGAAGGTTGCACCCCAGAAATCCTCTTCACTAGCAGGCACTGCAGTAATCTTATTTTTAGGATTCTCATAGCACATCAATCCTCCAACAGCAGTTGAGTAGAAACATCCTGTCCAATTACAGACCAACAGTGTCAACAATGAGACAGAACTGAGAATATCCTTGTACTAGTAGTTCATTGAACTTGATTCAACGTACAATTAATTATTTTGCCTCGGTAAAAGAATAAAATTACTTTGTTTTTTGGTTATGTAATTTAATCTAATTAACAAGTTGAACCGACGGAGCAGTTAGTGAGCTTGAATTGATTAAAACTTGAGCAGAAAAATAATGTTCATGTCAAATTTGAGCAGGACAAATTCTTATCGAATAAAGTCGAGCTGAAGCAAGTATTAACACAATAGGACTAATTTCCGTGATAGAAGAAGTCATTGTACCTTGAGGGAAAGAAGCAAGTGACTTGCCACAAGCACCTTTAAGCAATTCAGCATCATTAGCAAATGCTACATATCCATCAGCAGTTATTCCCCAAAATAGTGGTACCTTACCAAACTGATCCTGTCAAAAAATAATACATTAAGCAAAATGAGAAAAGAAAGTTAAACAAGAAATCTTTAAAACTTAGTATTAGGATTAGTGCTTACAGAGGCCACAAAAAGGGTAGAAGTGGATTTGTCAAAAAGTATGAAAGCAAAAGTGCCACTGAGATGACCAACAACGTGATTAGGAGGGTAAGGTGCTCTGTCACGTAAAGCTTTGTAAGCCTCAATCACCAAAACAACTTCATTAGCTGACTTGGCTAGTCCATATTGTTGCCTTAATCTCCCTAAATTGTCTAGAGCTCCCTCAAACATGCAGAATATCTCATCTTTTACACCAAACATTCTGCCATTTTCCATTCAATATTTAGAACTTAAACAATAATATATAAGATGATAAAGAGGTAAACTTAATAACTTAGCACAATGACAAATCAACACTTACAGCAGTGAATAAAGCAAAAATACAAGAGAAAAAAAAAGGCTTAAAGGTATGTTTAGTCCTCGCCATTTAAAATTTCGTCCATGTAATCGCTAATCCTGGCGATTTACCCTTACAAAGTTTAATCATTTAAAATTTCGTCCCTTAACCCACTCAATGACTGCCACGTAAGTGGGTTAAGGGACGAAATTTGATGACGTGGCAGTCATTGAGTGGGTTAAGGGACGAAATTTTAAATGATT
>Ga0228711_1008488_pt1 | contig 14370 bp, 4 predicted proteins | sample MedpolnodulmetaG_2_FD_177996 | JGI IMG/M metagenome (GOLD analysis project Ga0228711, IMG submission 177996) | Root nodule microbial communities from Medicago polymorpha collected in Santa Monica, California, United States - brown nodules | ecosystem: Host-associated > Plants > Roots > Nodule...
ACAAACACCTATTTTATTCATAAAAATGATAGTTAATTTATAAAAATTGTAAGCGAGAGTACCGGTACACCGTAATTTGCGGGTGTACCGTAGAAATTCCCATGTTATTAATCGCATATTTAAACTGTATTAAACATGTAGTAAGAGTTTTTTTTTTTTTTTTTACATTACCTCTTAATGAATTGAAGGTAATTTACCCCTATCAAATAAAAATATCTTTTTCTTCATCTTTATCCTTACAATCAGTTACCATTTTCATCTCAAAAACATCAAATTTCTTCATCTCATTCATTTAACATGTGATCTTCATCTTCTTGTTTCATAATCGAATCATGTTTTGTTATTAGGGATAAATTACCCCCAATTCATCAAGGGATGATGTAGGTCTCACCAAAATGGTTTTTTCTTGCAGCCAACTACCACTTTCATATCTCAAACATCTTCATCTCATTAATTCAATATGTGATCTCTATCTCCTTGATTTTATAATCGAATCATACTTGTCATTAAGGCTAAATTACCCTCAATTTCTCAAGGAGTAACTTAGGCCTCACCAACAGTAAGGCGTCAACAATAAAATATGGTGTGCCGTATTTATGTTAAATGTGTGTGAATATCATTTATGTTTGAGACTTTATGATCAACCTATTTTCCTTTAACTGATCCACTTCGGGGTCTTCAAGCCCTCTTCAGCTGTCTTGGATTGGGCCTAACCCTTTCAATATGCTTTTCTCCAACTATTACTTTTCTCACCCTGTCACCTTCTCACACGCCTTATTATTTTCTTTTTTACAAAAATGTCCATGAGGTTTCGGATTATATAATCCGGACACAATTTGAATGTGTTAGAATTATATAATCCATGCTTATGTTAGCAGCAACCAGAATCTCTCCCATTTCAACAGTTGCGAATTTCGCTTTTAAAAACAAAAAAAAAAAGTAAAAAAATATAATACATGTCAAATAAAATAAAATAAATATAAAAATACCACCAAAAAATTGTAAAAAATCAAATAAAACTAATGCAAATTTTTATGAAAATATGAAAAATAAAATAAAAAATGAAAATGGGTCTAAACGATGGAATTTTGGATTTTGAGGGGCGGAGTCCCGTAAGAAGTCCCTTTTAAGGGAGTGTTGTTCCTTTATTTATTTATTTGTTTATTTTTTGATTTTTTGGCCAAGTTTTAGAGCAATCCGATCAGATTGCCCGAAAAACCGTATTTTTGATTAGGAACAATTAACGGTGACCTAAAACAGAATGATGAGAGTTAGGAAGATTAGTATGGTACTTAAAATAACTATCCATATTACAAACTTGTTCAGAATTTGTGCCGATACAGTTCAGATTATATTATATGAACTGTTTCTTCCTTGAATAAGAGTGTTTACAGGGTGTTCGAATTCTATAATTTGAAAAAAATATAAGGAACACACCCTATTTTTTTTCTTCAGGTTTTTGGATTATAAAATCCTAATTGGTTAAAAACTCATTTTTCCACCCCCATAACAAAAGAAAAACTCAATTCGAATTATAAAATCCAAAAATCACATGGACATTTTCATAAAAAAAATTGAACGCACGATAAATGAGTAGGGTGGAAAAATAATAGTCCCCTTTTTCTTTGCTAGGTTGGCCCATATCCATTGTGCATCTTAGGTCTATTTGAGTGTGTCTGCATCAAATGCACTGATTGTCACACACACACACACCTCTCTTTATAACCATAGTTTTTTCTTTTCTTTTTGTTTATTTTTAAAAATCTAACATATATCTAGTCTGTTAGTGTCAAGTAAGATCTCATAACCGTTATTTTTTTTTTTTAAAATGGCAAATATTATTAAGCAAGGTTAGTACAAGGTGCACTATACCCGCAAAGGAGGAAAAAGAGTACAAACAAGAACCATATATCATAACTGTTATAAAATAAGTTGTGGAAATACTTTTTCCACCTATCCTTTAAATCTTTTTACTAAACCAAAACTTTACGTTCTTCATCTTCAATACATTTCACTTGACCTAAGTCTCCTGTCTTAATTTAATTTTCTGGTCACTTAGTAAGTCTACATATAGCTTTTTTCCCCTCTTTAGGGCCTAGGGATTTTATCCCTAGTTAAAAACTTGAGTTCTTGCTTTAATTTGTTCCCCACCACCTTGATCTCTTTCTTAACTTATTTATAATTTTTCAAAGTGATGTCATTCTTACACTTAGAACAAGCTTTAAAATATTCCCTTTTAATTCTAACATTCACTTATTTTCACTTAAAACAAGCTTTATAACTATTTGTCAAAAGATTTTTTAAATCCTTCTAAGTTGTTTGTGACCTTATAATAAGTTTGTTGCTGGACTTGTTAAGTTGTTGATTCTGATACATCAACTATTTGGTGTTATACAAGTCTTTGCATGATATAATATAATATGATATGATACGTTAATAATTGCTTTTGTTTTGATACATTGCTGTTCTAACTTATTATTCAATCATTGGTTTGATGACCGTATTCAACATATGTCATATCTTGCTTATACATTATTGTTTTAACTTATTCAATCATAGCTTTGACGACCACACACACGCAGGCTATATTTCATCCACATGCGAAGTGCCGACATCACTCACCATCCTTTGTCTGGCTATAGGAATTCCATTCAATCTCCTATAGTTACAATCTAATGCACATATTATTAACTAGACCTTTTGAATTATATAAATAACGTTTTCATTGAAAGGTCGAATCAAGAGATGCTCTAACAAAATTAAAAGAAGAGTTATACTAACCGGTGTCCCGAGGGCATCGGTTAAGGAAGTCATAAAAAACAATATTGCGAAACTAAGGTGTTCCAAACTAAAAATTGAAAGAGGCCGTGAAGAGATTCGAAGAGAGGTTAAAATGCCAGATCAATCTTCTAATGACAACAATCCAAGAATCTGTTTCAAAAATATCTTGAGATAAATCCGTACTTCCATAATATGGAGGAGCCTAAAGGGAGCGATTCTTTAACACGTATCTGCAAGTACCAAGCTACCGATAAGAAATCAAACACTACATAAATTTGTTTATTTGTGTACGCTAAATATCACCAATCGTCAAATATATATTTCGCAACAAATACATAACATCGTTTTTATTTATGATAAGGTCCATAGGTTACAAGTTGTGTGTTGTCTTATACTGCCCTATACGAGACAGTGAAGCTGACAGTTATGTACCAAACAGTTTCTGTACTGCATCATGTTTCAACATATATGGTAAAGTATGCCAATTTTTTTTTTTAAAGATGGTAAAGTATGCCATTTATAAAGAACTCTAAAAGGAGTGTCCGTTTTGTTTACTAAATTAATTATACGTGCTTCATAATCATTTAAATTAACAAAATAGTTTTAAAAATTTGCGATCTAAACTTTGATATCGAAGTTTTTGATAACTTTGCGATTAAGGCAACTGCAGTTGAAGCTAATTATATTCATTGCTCCTTTACGTAACAAGCAATAATTTCTAATCTTATTTGATTGGCAGCTAGAGTAATCCACAAAAATACACTTGGAACAATTATGCTAATATGAGCTACAGGAAATTGGTTTCCCTTTAAATAGATATATGAAATTTGGTCTATAAAAGAAATATAGGACCAATGTGAATTGAGTCTCCCAATTACGAATTACCTCAAACAGAATTACCTCAAGTGGAGGATACCTATGGAAACCAAAAAGAAAATAGGCAATTTAGTCTATAAAAAATTACAAGAAATGAGAACATAAAAATTTTCATTTAGATTTCATATTTTGATTTATTTTTATACGATTTCTAATAATTATTTAAATCTAGTCATAGTTACCTTTATTCTCCTTGACTTTTCCTTACCTAACTATAGTTGTTTTCCTGTAACTCTTGGTCTGTTTGAAGAATGGGAGGGTAGCATTATGCCGTGTGTATGATCATATCATTGAGTATGAATTGTCAATATTCCAGTATTATATGATGTGTGTGTATGACAATATCTTTGGTATATTAATATTCCAATATTATTATATATTATCTGATTAGTTTTGCTATACTCCTATGATGCATAACTTCTTGGCATCTCTTAGACACATATATAACTTAAACTTATTCAATCATGGCTTAGATGACATCATTCAACATCTTATACTTAGCTCAGATGCATCATAATTTTAGTATTTGAATGATTTGGCATGTGTAAGATATCATTTCAAAAGCTATAGTTAGCAGTTTGATATTATATAAGCAAAATTTTGGTTTCAGGATCATTGATAAGAAAATAAATAATCAAATAAAGTGATTTCATTACTAAGAGTAAAAGAAACCAAAATAAGATGGTTGGTAAATGTTGAGCTTATATTGCACAAGGAAGTAAAAAAGGAGTGGAGATAGAATGTGTTTGGTGAAAATTAGTAAATGAATTGACAGAGATATAGTCAATGGACTTCCAACAATTACAATACACACAACACTGAACTCAAACACAAAAACCTATTAGTTTATCATAACTACATACACTGATTTTTCTTTTTCTACAAAACAAATATGGAACATCATGTTTCAATGGCTATAATAATACGATGAAGAAATCGTAGATGGTGTTTTTTCAAGTACTTGTAACACCTCTTTCATTTGTGGCCTTTTTTGAGGTACATTAGTCACACAACTATACCCTAACTTAAAATAAGCCAACAAGGCATCCTCCTTACCTTCCATGTCAGCACGGATCGCCACGTCAACCATCCTCAAGGCCCGATTCTTGTCCTCAACCAAAACCGCTGGGCCTTGGCCCATATCATCCAAAACCACTATCTTTCCCGTTAATAGTTCAAGAAACATGACCCCAAAAGAGTAAACGTCCCATTTTGGGTGAGGTTTCAAATTCCTAAGTGATTCAGGAGCATGATAAGGGGACACACCACCTATGGAACTTGGGCTTGGGCTTGGGCTAGGCCCACATGTAACATCTTGAAAACTATCACGTGAGGCTGATGATCTTTTACTTCCAAAAATACGTGCTGAACCTCCTGCTTTGCTATAACTTGTGTCACCTGTTACAATTCTTTCAAGCCCAAAGTCTCCAATTTTGGGCTCCATATCATTGCCCAATAGAATATTGGTAGGCTTCAAGTTTCCATGCACGTGCTTCTTCTCGTGGAGATAAGTAAGCCCACGTGCCACACCTTTTGCTATCTTGAGCCGTATTTCCCACGGTAAGTGGCTAGGTGAGGACCCCACTTTCCCTGAAATTCATTCCAAGCACACATAAATGTACTTTTTCATCAAAACAAAGCAAGACAATAGTCGGTGAATGAAATGAAAAAATCCTCTGCATAATGAAACACAAAGATGAAAAGAAAAGAACAACTATTTTGTGATTAATTATGAGAAACACAAATAATTGAAGCACGTGAATGTCCACATAATACTTAACATACTGTACTACAAAATGGTCCTATGTTTTTAGTTGCACCTATGAATTTGGGATTTGGTTGGTAAAAAAAAAGTTCATAGTTCACAGCCAATAAATTATAGTAGATAAATCAGCACGTTAAATTTGTCGTGTTTGTTAAAGTTAATGGTTGAACTAATTGATAAATATGAAATGACATAATCGATAAAACTATATAATCTAGTATTAAAAGAAATGCATGAGAAAAAATTATCAAAATCTATTTTTGTCATATAAGCTTGTATGCTATTAATTGGATTATTTGCTATAAGCTTAAAAACTACCCTTGTCAAAGAGAGCCTTGAGAGTGACAATTGACAAAAACAAGAAAGAGGCATGTAATGTTTCCAATTATGTGCTAAATTATGAGAACCACGAATAATAGAAGCACATGAATGATGTGTCCACATGAAATAAAAGGAAAATGGTCCTATTTTTCCAATTTGCACTTGGATTTGATAATGATAAGAGAGTCACAAAGACAAGAAACAATAGGCATGTAAATGTTTCCAATTATGGTCACGCGTATCGTTATCAGAAAGCCATGGAACGACCCTTGGCAATAAAGTCTCAACATCATATAAAAAAAATCAAAAAATCAAAATGAATAAAGTCTCAACATGGTTGACTATGGTTCATTAAAGTAAAGGGTTCCGTTGCACCTACTTCCCCATCAACGTCATGACTCATAACAATATCATATCCTATAACCCTAGTGCATTTTAGTAAAAACAAATTCAATATGCTAACATGCACAAAAAACAGTAAAAATTAAATGTTTACCAAAGTTAAAGAAAATACTTACTGTAACGAACGTTGGCAAGACAACCATTAGGAACAAAATCATAGATAATGAGTTTTTCATCATGTCCCCAGTAAAAACCACGAACCCTAACTAAATTTGGATGAACTAATTTAGCTATAACCCGAACTTGATTCTCAAAATCCTTGAACCTTTCAACACCATTTTCACCAATTCTACGAACTGCTAAAGAAGTTCCATCTTCAAGAACAGCTTTATACATTATACTTGAACCAGTAGCTCCTAAAATATAAGCAGAAGCTTTCAAAAGTGTTTCTACTTCAAGCTCTCTTTCACCATCAACTATAACCAGAGTGCCCGTACCAGAACCAGTTTTGTTCTCACCTTGCTTTTGATTCTCAACACCATCAACATTTTTTTGCGATGTTTCCACGTCACTTTCTGAAGAACTTTGTGTCTCCGAAGATTCTTCATCTTCTGTTCTTTTTCTCAAACAAGACCAACTTGTAAACCCTTTTGTCTCTAAGGTTGATGAAGAATTCTCACTTCTTGCAGTAGCAGCTTCATCTTTTATTGCATTTTCCGCATCTTTTTTCCTTTTCAACTTGTAAACGTAAACAAAAACCATAGCCAAGATTCCAATTCCAACGAAATCACCAATAACAATTCCTATAATAGTTCCTTTTCTCAAACCACTCTGTTTCTTCTCTGAAGACTCTGTTTTTTGTGATTGAGGAGAATCATTATCAAAAGTCTTCGGCATTGCAGCTATTGCAGGAGGAGAAGTTGGAGAAGAACCTTGTGGATCAGAAGAAGGTGAAGAAGGAATAGAACAAGGATTTTTCATTGGTTCACCACATAGATCACTATTACCAGAAAACACTTTTGTTTCTTGGTTCAACAAAACAGGGGACTCTGGTATTTCACCAGTGAGATTGTTGAAAGATAGATCAACAGTTGCGTTACTCGGAATTTTCTCGGCGAATTCCGGTGGAATTTTACCGGAAAATCTGTTGTAAGAAACATTCAAGTAACGCAAGGAATCACCACCAAAATCTTGAGTTAATGACCCGTTCAACAAATTTGAAGACAGATCCAAAACTTGTAAATTTCGCAAATCTTTAGGTAGAAAACCAGTGAAGTAATTGTTCTTAAACGAAGCTACAGTTAAGTTTTGCATGTTGGAAAGATTGTTGGGTAATTTTCCGGTGAAAGCATTGTCGGAAAAGTTAAGAAACTGAAGATTTCTAAGCTCTGTTAATGACTCTGGAACTTCCCCAGTTAACAAATTGTTCGAAAAATTTAGAAAACGAAGCTCAGAATTTGGTTGAAAAAAGTTCGAAGAAAGAGACCCATTAATGGAATTGTTAGAAAGATCAAGAATTTGAAGGTGTTCAATGGTACCAAGATCAGAAGGAATTGAACTAACAAGTTGAGAATTCGGTAGTGATAAACCAGTAACACGAAAAGGTGTATCATTTCTTGTGTTTGGTGTTATTATGGAACAAGAAACACCGTTCCATGAACATGGTGTTTGGTCGCTGTAATTCCAATTTGAGAGCACTAATAAAGGGTCGTTAAGAACAGCATATTTGAAAGAAAGTAACAAAACACCGTCGTTAGTAAGTGAAAAACATTGGTTTAGGGTTAGGGTTAAAGATAGGAGTGTGAGAAGAAGAGAAAGTGTTTTCAATTTCATGGTTTTAGAAATTTGACTAGAGAGTGGTTTTTGAACATTGTTTGAAGAGAGAACGGAGAGAGAAAGAAGGGGGAAAGAGGTAACGGGGATTTAATGCGATAGGACAGAGGTCCATGTGGAAGGAATTATATTGTTGATGAATGAATGTGAAAATGAAAATAGAAAATAAAACTATACTACTATTACTATATGAGTGTTGATATTAAAAGGTTGTAGAAGAAGGACATTTACAGCTCAACAAAACTCAAACCTCTTGTTGCAAATATGCTCTCTCTCTATGGACCTACGCTGCTACAATTTATGGTTGAGCTCTAAATAGTTTAATGGCATTCTCATAACTCACTGTATAGTTTCTGATTCAGTTGTTGTTGCATTCTATCTATCAAGGGTACTACTCAATATTAAATAAGAAGTGTTGGCTTGAATATAAATATAGATGTGAGAATATATCTATTTTTTTTAATGTTTTTGGTGAATGTGTATTGTCCAAGTCATGGACCCTGATTGCCTTGTAATGGCACACAATAAACGATCTGGATCGTTAATTTGATAGGGGTGACTCATAGTATAAAATAAAAAAATTAATTTAAACAATTTTTAACTTTTTATTTAAGATTGAACGATTGAGATTGATAATTGTGTCACACAATTACAATAATGTACCAAATATACATTTTCAAGTTACATGTTTGGTTGTTAGTCTAATGTGGATGTCTCTTGATGGTAGGCTCCTCTTTTGCCGAGGAAGGTATGAGAGTCAGTAGTTTGACTATAAATGAATAGCTTCTTGTGAGTAAAAAATAGTACAAGTGTAAGTAGGAAAAACAAACTGTTACTTGATAGAGAGTATTCCTATAGCAAGCTCACACTTGATAAGAGATAACAATTGTTTTGAAAAGCTGTAGGGTTAAATATGTTTTTGGTCCCTATAAATATGTCAATTTTTTGTTTTAGACCTTTTAAAAAATTTCTTCAACTTTCAGTTCCTAAAATTTTTTCCATTTTCACTTTTGGTCCATCCTTTAAAGTAAACTTATATGTAGAATTCATATTTTTAAATAAAATTTTGCAGAAAAATTCATAATATAATAAGAATCTCTCCCAAAAAAAGTTAGAATTTTTTAACAAAACATGAATTTAATATGAATTTTTTTATGTTTTAAAGTTAAAAATTCATATTTAATTTGTGTTTTGTTAAAAAAATCTATTTTTTTTGGGAATTTTTTTAAAAATATTTTACACATTTTTGCACAATTTCATTAAAAAAATGCAAAAATTAAATTAAAAATAGGAACCAAAAGTAGTGATTGAAAATTTTATAGGGACTAAAAGTTGAAGGAAAATTTTAGAGGGACTAAAATAAAAAGTTGGTATATTTATAGGGACCAAAAACATATTTAACCTAAAATAGTATTTGTTCAACTATTTTTTAACAATCTTTAGAATAACTCTTTCCCATAATTTTTTTTTACAAACTCTGTCATACTTTTATTGTGTCAATAAATACATTATTTTATATATATCTTTAGTTATCTCATAATTTATTTCAAAATAATTGTTTAAATAACATATACCTCTATTATAATTATTTAGGATAGTAAGTGTTTATTGTGCTTTTCCTCCACCTCTCTATTATTTTGATTTTGGCGTTGATAAATACATAGTTTTATCTATTTTTAATTATGTCAAAATAGTTGTCCAAATAATGAAATATCCTACCATAAATAAAAACATATGTGTTCATAAAATAATATTTTGAATGAAGAGGCGGTATAAAACCCTTGCCTTACTGATCTTTAGGAATGTTTTTAAGTTTTATATAACATGCACAAATAAAATTGTCTTGTATTAATCTAATAATAAAAATTAATTCATGTATGATGTAAAACTCGTCTCATTTATTCATCATAGAATTGATCATGTTTTTGTCCCGTGAACATAGCTCGGTTAGTAGGATAATGCATTATTATATGTAGGGAAATCGGAGTTCGAACTCCAAACATTTCACTTATTTACTTTATAAAGTGAATTCTAGCCATTAGGTTATTTGATGTATCAACTAGTTGTAAAGAATTGATCATGTTTTTATACTAGTATTCTAAGATCCATCTTGATGTAACAACTACTTGTAAAGTTATGCGAGTAATAATAACGGTATAGTATCTTTCTCCACTACTACTTGACACGCAGGTAGAGTTGTAAATGTGCAATCTCTTTAGTTATTGACTTCACGAGTCCTTCAATTATAACCCTGTCAATATAATCATGTCTTGGACTTTTATTTCTTTTTTATTTCTGTTACTCTCAAAAGCCTGTTACGTATACATAAAATATTGACTACTTTATTTTATGTAAATAAATGGACAAACGTACTACGTTGTTATAGACAATAGTCGTGACTCATGGCTGGCTGTATCATTTGTTTTCTTGTACTTTATTTCCTATGAATGGATCAAAATTAATAAAATTCTACGCAAATCTATCTACCCCTTCACTAATTGGATACACTTAATTTTCACCTTTTACAAATTCGAAAGAACGGAGAATTAGGAACATGTGAATTTAGAAACAGAAAAAATCACTGTTTATTTTTCTTTGTACAAATAATTTCTGATTGGAAAAGATATAATAGTAGTGGTAAGTAGTACCACCATTATTGAAGAGGGTCCCAAAATTGAACAATGCTATCCCGTCATAACGTCATTATTGGTTTAATTAATTACAGAAAGAAAGAAAAATATCTTATCTAACTAAATTAAATGTACACCATTTCCAATTTTACTAGTGTTCACTAGCATTTGGATGAAATTTATGTGTGAACAAACAAGTTAAGGACCAACTCACATTGAATTTCATTGCCGCGAGAAGATATGGACCCATCACTCTGCAAGGGAGACAATAAATACGTTGTACGAATCTAATTAACGTGGCATATCTTGTTTTTTTCTTATAGTTAACGATGAACTATATAAACCGTAACAGTAATGAAATTGCCCAAAAACAATTTTATAGTTCTATGATATGGTTCTGTGCAAAATAATTTGTGTCCTTTATATTTGACGGTGGACAAAAGCCAACCAGACCCTTATTTCTGTCTGTTTACACTTTTTCAAAAACACACGACATGCAGTAGATTTGCCATGTTAGATTATGAATTCTGTTGTTTGAACATCTTTCAAAAAGAAAAAGGGTTGAAATTTAGGACTTAACTCATCCTTAGAAAACCGGTTCATAAATTAAGGATAACCTCTTCTTTATAAACTCTTATGAAGAGTATTATTTATCTAATATGGAACTTAAATTTTTTCCAATATCTTTTACTTTTTATATTTTTACAATTTAAACACATTTTGAAAACACTCATGAAAATCAAAAGACATTCTAATTGATATCAAACAATTAATTTCAAAGGATTGTAAAAAAAAATTAATTTCAAAGTGTCATTTCTCTAAGATTAGTTGCAAGGTGATACCATTCTAAATTGGTGACAACTAGAGTACTCATAGAAGAATGATCGGTAATTTACCTCAACCAATGAACATTCACCTTTTTAGGTGTATCCATAAACTATCTTGACCCCATCAATAAATTACTCATTTTCATTAGTTGGTGGATAAATTACCCACAATTCTTCAAAGGTAATCCAGAAAAAATCTTATAAATTTTGATAAAACATTTTCGCTTCATAGTGCATAGCAGTTCTGTTTCAAACTTGAGCAAGTTTGTTCATTTCTTTTAAGATATAGAAAGTCAAGGCTTATTTAATGAGCTAAAAATGTTTAACTATGGTCACCAGAAAAAAATTGTTAAATTACAAGCTATAAAAAAGTATTTTAGGCCCATCAGATAAACCTACTTAAATAAATATAAATACTACTTTTATTTTTTAAGGAAAAATAATACTTTTATTATTATTATTATTATTATTATTATTATTATTATTATTATTATTTATTATTGTATTAGATCGTATTTGTATTAAATTATAAATTTACGAACTCTTTCGGTAATTAATTCAACATATAGGCTGCATTGAGTTTTTCGTCATATTCAAATGTATTATTTTTAATTAGAATTAAAATATGCTATCTTAATAAATTATATTCTCTAAAATATTATGTTAAATATAAAAACGGAGCACGGTCTCATTGATGTTTTAATTTGTTATTATTTTAAGATATATTAGTTTACTTATTTAAAGAGTTAATTTGAAATAGCTTTTAAATGAGCTGACAAACCATATCAGACTTTCTGTAAATAAATACTTATACTTAAAAATAAGTTTATGACAGGTAAAGAACCTAAATTTAGGCCTTGAATTTTAATATTAAGTCAGGTTTATAATTTACAAAGCTTTGGCTTGATCTAATTACACATACTCATAACTAGGGGTGAGAATAGACAAGATCGACCTACAGAAACCTGCAACAAGTCAGGTCAGACCATACCTTTTTTTAAAGGGTGATTCTAACAAGTGTCATAAGGGTATTGTTTAAGGAACCTATACAAAAAAAAATTGTTTTGAAAGTCCAAGTCAAATACATATAAAAATCATAATTACACAATTTTATGTGTAAAAGTTACTACTTTTGATTGTTTAAACAATGTCTTAAGGTCACTTGTTAGTATTTTCCTTTTTAAAATGGAGAAGAATAAGACTTCTTCATAAGTTTATTTAGCTAAAAAGACCAGGCTACAAGCTGTAAAAAAAAAACTTTTGAGGTCTACGAGGCTGGCCTACTTAAATAAATATGAATAATATTTTTATAACTATTATTATTATATTAATTTTGTACTTTGGCTTAAATTTAAAATTGTGTTAACTTCTATCAATAATTTAAACCTTATTAACGCACATTAACTTTTTTCATATTTAAATATATTATTATAAACTAGAAATGAAAGATGATGTCGTATGTAGTCAAATTTAAGGGTGTACATAAGTTGGATTGGATCGAGTTTGGTCAAATCCATTACCCCAACCAATTCAACTTTCAACGGGTCAGGTTCATCCCCCAAACCACATTTCCAGTATCAAACTCGAATTGAATCAACCCAACAATGAACATGTTGGATTGGGTTGGGTTCGCGGGGTTATGGGTGTGAAATAAAATATTTTTTTGATAGAAAAATTATTATTTTTTAAATTCTATAAAAAAAAATATGGTTTGGAATGTAGAATGTGAATCTATTGTAAATGAAATTAGGGTTATGTTGGCCTCATAATTGATAGAAATTGAGCTCAGATAAAAAATAGAATATTTCGTAAGTTTTTTGACTTAAAATAATAATAATAATAATAATACTCCTAACTAGACTTAAACCCGAACTAGCCGGTCAAGTCCACATGCTAAAAAACTTAAACACAATACCCGAACTAGACTTGTGAGTTGGGTCGGGTTATACCAATAAATGGTCGGGTTTGGATAATTAGCGGTTTGGGTTTATTTGGGTCGTCAAGTTTGTTGGTTGACCCACCTCTATGAACACCCCTAGTCAAATTTTATAAAATGTTACGTTAAATATCAAAGTAGAGTTTAATTTTATTGAGTGATTTGTTCATTAGTTTATTTAAACACATACATTATTACTTATTTAAATATGTTTATATGAAATCTGTTTTTAAGCATGCTAACACTATATCAAACTTTCAAAAGGTTAGACTCAAACCTTTTGAAAAAAAGAAAAAAAAAACCCTACAAAATAAGTCTATGACAATTTACAAACTATACTTAAACATTTAAATTTTTGACGGAAAAAACTAATCTTCGCAAAGCCTCGCTTAGTCTTACCTATTCCCATTGCCTATTCATAACATTCCCCCGCATATATTTTCCACATCCAACTTCATTCATATTTTAGATCACATATGGGATCGCATTATCACCTACATTATCATTTATTTTAAATTATTAAATTGGCTCCTGCAATTTAAATATTTGGTGGCAGCTTTACTAACCTCCTGTTTTAAAAAATACAAACAGGTAAGAAAGTATGCCACCCCTTTAAAGAATAATCAATCTCAAGATTCAAAAGATCTGATGTTACCTGCTTTATATGGTACAAAAAATTAACTTGGCAAAAATGATCTAGACTAAAGTTTATCTAACTTTTACTTTATGGCCCTATTAATAGTAAAAGCTGCTTTAATTCCTTTTCATTAAGAACAACCTTGCTAAGAATAAATAAAAGGTAATAAAAAGGCTCTTACAGCACTTGTATATTGTTATTTTTTAGTACATACATTCTCTTCCCAAATAATAAAGATGGTAAGAGCTACTAGAAAGGAGAAGGTTGCGGGCCATGGCTGTTCAGGGAAGATGACCAAGAAAGGTCACACTATGAACGTTGGATAGATGATCTAATGTGCACCAAACCAACGGTTTGGATTGTGACTTCAATGTTAACAGACAAGCTCCCACACAGTGCACTTTGAATATATGAACTACCTC
>Ga0228711_1008489_pt1 | contig 14368 bp, 15 predicted proteins | sample MedpolnodulmetaG_2_FD_177996 | JGI IMG/M metagenome (GOLD analysis project Ga0228711, IMG submission 177996) | Root nodule microbial communities from Medicago polymorpha collected in Santa Monica, California, United States - brown nodules | ecosystem: Host-associated > Plants > Roots > Nodule...
GTTTATCTCACGTGATTGTTGAGAGTGACTCAAAAGTGCTTATTGATATGGTTACTAACAATTGCAAGATCAATGGAACCATCCCTTCTCTGGTTCGACGTATTCAGGAGATCCTTCAGCGAGATTGGCATACTCAGGTTATTCACACTTGGCGGGAAGGCAACAAATGTGCTGACTGGCTGGCAAATTTTAGCCTATCATTGAATTCTTGGAATTTGGTTGTTTTGGAGTCTCCACCCAGTGAACTTCAAAGACTCATTTATGATGATATTTATGGGGCTTGCATGCCTAGGAATCTGCGTGTAATTTAGTTTTTTTTTTCTCTTTCTTTTGGGTCGTAGGCCCTCTTTTGTACCGAAAAAAAAAACAGTATTTTTCAACTTCTATCTAAAGAAAAGAACGGTACTTTTAAAGACGGTAATGGTTTTGATTTTGATGTAATAACGGCTAAGGATTTTCGTTCAATTCTTTAGTTTGCTTTTGAGTTGTGTTTTTGTATTATTGTGATTGAGGGAGCCCCCTAATTTAGTTTGTGCTTTGAATCAACCTCCTAGTGACATGTCCAACTTTGGGATGCTCATTGATATTATTTGGACTTAAAAACGACTGTCAAAGTTGCTTGGATGTGGCGGAGGATGCATGGTGGCTGCTCACCTACAAGGACTCAAACACTCAGGTTAGTGAAAATTATTTTAGTAGTGCCTTGAGTTTAATTGAATAAAAAAATGTATCTTTCACTAGAGTGATGAGTATCTTTTATATAGGTGATGTGTAATAGACTACGAATTCTAAACACTAATGTGATTGTGATATTTTTGACATGAATCCCTTATGAGAGAGTTATGATTCAATCTGACGTGAATCCCATATAAGAGTCCATAGTGTTGGATTTTGGACCGACAAGCAAGGTCTTTTGGGAACTCGATAGCAAGTGAAAATTTTGTAGTTCTAAAAGGTGCGTGGTCATTGGCCATTTGGAACGGCTCGTGATAAATTGGACCATTGAGTTTGTGGCAAATTCAAGTTTTAGTCCGGTTCAACAAGACACTGACACGTTAACATCGATAATAATTTAAGAAAATGAAATAATTTAGTGTAATTATAGGTGTCGTGTCGGTGTTGGACACGCGTGTCCGACATCTGGACACACCTAAATCGAAGAGTATATGTGCTTCATAGATTGGAACTAATTTTTTTAAAAAATAAATTGTCTATCCAATTTGATCGGTGATTACTATTTGATTGTATCACGTGTGAGATGTCATTTGTGAGAGAAGTACCTGATCTAACTATATATATTGAGTTGAAATTATTTTGGAAAAATAAAGAGTTTTGTCATTACAAGAAATTCGTCATATAGCAACGGTAAAAACCGTTGGTAAAGGTCCAAAAACCGTTGATATAGGTAGTAAAACCTATAGAAACGGGCACTTCGTACCGAATAATAAAATATGCTTTTAGCAACAACAAAATACCTGTCCCAATAGGTTATACCAACGAAAATTTTATGGCGTCGGAGAAAATTCCGATGCTATAGCAACGTCTGGTTACACCTGTTTAATAGCTTTATCTGTTGGTATAGGACCAGATTATTAGTCAGAAAAGGTCCACATTATCTCTTCCTATAGGCAATTTTTTTCTTTTTTCTTTTACAAATTAAAATTTTTACAAAGTAAATTTTGGCAACAATTCTTGACCACAAAAATAATATATATATTTGGCAATACTTTTTATATGCACCACACAATTTAAAGCAACATTAAAGAGAATGTCAATTATATTATCAAAATAAAAAGTCTTACAATCATATCAAAATAAGAAAGTAATGTCAATTGTATATAATAACCAAACACCAAATAGATACTAAGACAACAAAAAAACACATAGTAGACGAGCACAAACATATCCAAGATAAAAGCAAGTTCTAATCTTCCTTTCTTCCATCTTCATCACTACAAGTTAACATAATATTCAAAATATTAACTCGACTTTGTATCATAATATTCAACTTAATACAAGCTCAACTTAATTACATATCATAATATACCTGATTTGCAGATTGAAAAATAACATTCAAATCTTGAGATAATCGATTTTGCATCACTGACATCATATTTTCCATAAACCAGACCAAAATCCCTTAGTAGGGGCGAAATCCGTAAACAACAGCACATGCTGCGTACAACAGACCAGAAAGCCTAAAAACAGACCCACATGGATATTAATAAACAAAGAAAATATGTTGACGAGACAACCAAGAAAACCAGCAAGGTACCGATTATTTATAAACAAAACTATCAGAACAATTATATCTCTAGGTTAGAAATTAAAACTACAATTACTTCATTTTTTTGTCACATCCACCTTTAAATATTCCAGCTCTATCTAATATTGAGTTAAAACTTTAAGTCATATGGTTTCATAGCAATTGTTTGTTGTGACTAAACACTGCTACAGAAAGCAGAATACAACCAATAATATAGAAAATATATAAATTGAGAATATATAGTAGAGTAAATAATAAGAGAAATTTATAATCTATGGTGGAAGATTTGAATGATTGTTATTGATATAAAATGCAACCCATGTTGACAAAAACCGACATGTCTATTCTAGATTCAACAACTCAAAAGCCATTTTAATTCACCCATTTCAACACATACCTATTCCTGTCATCGAATTGGAAAAAAAAAAACCTGCTATCAATAGTCATAAGAGCTTTCATAATTCAGTTGCAGTAACAACTCAACACTCAAACAACGTAATTCACTAATTTTTCACACTAAACAAAAAAAAACTATTTTTCCACTAATTTCACACTTCCAGGAACTAATTCTTCATTTTTTTCTCACAAATTTTGCATCAATTAGACAATACATAAAAATAAAAACACGATAAACACAAAAAAGAATTAAGTTATCATGTTTCTTCACATATATAATGCATAGATCTAATACCAGATGAACAAAATCGAACAAAAATGGAAAAAAAAATTAAAGGGAAGAAGAAGTAGGTTTATAATGTTTCATCACATTAAGAAGTTTGTGATTTTAAATGTTGTCACAAATATAATAATCTTAAATATTTCATGTACATCCAAAATTTTGTATCTATTATATTAGGTTGAAATTCCTTAAACACATCCAAAACATGGGGGCTATAAGTATTCAACCTAACTACTTCTATTTATAGCTTAGGTATAAATAATATTGTTATTAACATTTGTATGCAATATATTTAGGTAATATATCCATTACCGTAAAAAAAAAATGTATCCAATAAATTTTTTCTTTCAAAGATCTAAATTTATATTCATTAATATTTCTCATTTATTTCCTTTTAGTGACAATTGGAGCCATCAATAGACATTGAATCTATTTTTGAGAAGAACTTTTTTTATTAACTTATCTTAAATCTATGTAATACTATTTGTTTTTGTTACTTTTAACTCACATGATGATTTTATGATTATTCGCCAATGTTGTGTAATGGAATGAAAGTTGATTAAATAATATATCATCGATTGACATTTTGATTTGTAACAACATATTAATTTTTAATTTTTCCATGAGTTACAGCATATATAAGTATTATCCATTGTGTTTTTAGAGTGAACATCTACAATATTACAAAAATATTCATTCTCGCCCGTGGGTTGCACCGGTCAAAGACTAGTATTCTAAATACATGAAACGATACTGATAATGTCAATCCAAACTATGAAATTTTGGAGGTATGTGATCATATTTGGGGGAAATGTGTGGTGCCTTTTGTCCTCCCACTCTATAGAAACGCTGAATGAAATTTCACTTGCTATATTTAATCCATACGACAAACTTCTTGTAGTGTGTATAGCCAAAAAACCATCGTAACTCATAAAAATGTCTTCTGAACCTAAAGTTGTGATAAAAGAGGAAGAAGATAATATTGAAGAGCATAACCATCATGACAACCGAGTTTATGATCATCCCCAAAGACATGATTCTCTTGACATGGAATCCCGCAACTTACCTTCTTCATCACATGCTTCTAAAGTATTTCCATATATTATATACGAATGAATTTTAATGTTTATATTGCAATGTTGATTAATATAGTATATATATATTTTGTAAATTTAAGGGGCCATCGATGTCAGTGATTGTGCAACTAGCGTTTGAAAGCATGGGAATTGTGTATGGAGACCTAGGAACATCACCTTTGTATGTGTATGCAAGTATTTTCGCGGATGGTATAAAGGACAACGATGATATTTTAGGGGTTTTTTCTTTGATCTTTTACACCATCACTCTTGTAACTCTTGTTAAGTATGTATTCATCGTCTTGCGTGCTACTGATAATGGGGATTGGTATATTCCGTTTGTATGTCAAAAAAAATTGTTGAATGTTGGAAGATGGCGGGTATGTCACATGTTATGCAGGATAGGCTTGTGCGTTTTGGTATAGCGGGAGAGGTGTTGCAATTTGGAGAAACAAAAGATGTTGTTAGTAAGGTTCTGTTGTCAATTTGGAGTATTTGGCCTAGTAGAAACGAAATGATGCTTGCAGAGTGATTATCAGTTCAGAATGTGTAGCAGACCAATAGTGCAACAGTGAGTATCCGAGTATGGTACGGAAGTGCATGATATGATTTGTAATGTTGATGCGTGTTTCTTTACAAGTTACAATCGGACTGGTTATGGTGCTTGTACCGCGGTGGGGGGGTGGGGAGAAGGCTATGGTTGGTTATGCCCTGAGTTGCAAATCCATGAAGAAGGTATTGCTATGTTGAAAGTTATGAAGTGGGTGCCACAAATGGGTCTTTCAAGAATGACTTTTCTTAGTGATTCCCAAGTTCTTGTTGCTGCAATCTTTACCAGAACTGAAGGCCAATCCGAATTTAATATTATTGTTTAACATTATTAGACGCATTTTAAATTTGCAATGTAACTTTCACGTAAAGTTTATTAGGAGGCCAGAGAATATGGTTGCTTAGAGTTTCGCTAGAGCAGCCAATTCTTATGCTAGCCACCATGTTCATGATTATGATCCTCTTTGTATCAACACTTTATTGATTAATGAAATGAGTTAAGTTTGTTTCCATTAAAAAAAACGCAACTTTTTATTTCCTTAAAACAATTGCCAAGGTAATTTATTATATGATTTTTAATTATTGATATCGCAAATATTGTGTAATTTGTCAAGTTCAGTTTTTGGCCATTGATTGATTGTGAAGCAACGATTAGCTAGAAGGTCCTTTCACTTCATCTGCTTAAATTCAAAGTTGGTAGAGTGTTGCAATTTCATTCTTGTGATTTATTTAGGTTAACTTCCCGCGAATTCAAGATTATTAGGACTCATTCCTATAAAAATCAAATAGTTAAGACAAATAGTTAAGACAAGAAGAAAGGAGTTGTTTTAGTATTCCGATTTGAATGAATGAAATGAATCGTCCAATCATTGGTGGAGGCAAAGATGAAATGACTATAAATATAGGCTCTTCAAACAATTAGGAATGTATTGGTGTTCATATCTTAATTTTTGTTTCCCGAGGAGTCAAGCATAGAATCGCATGTGAAAAGTGAAATTTTTATTACTCTTTGTTCAAAATTGTTATGAAACTAAATAGATACCAACATTAGATTAGATGCTAACATATACATGCAGTTCTGTCCAAACAAAATATGCACGTGTAGTAATGTAGTTTGATAGGATAATGGTGATCATCAGGTTGAGATCGAATGGTTCAGATTTAGAAAACGCTAATCTAAAGAGACAAATTCTATTGGTTTAACTCTTAGCAGTATAGCGTTTGATTATCTAAAAAAAGCTTAATCTAAAGAGAAATAACTAACACTCGTCAGAAAAAGTAACAGAAAATAACAAACTATATGCTGTTATTCAAAATAAAAGAGAATCAAAATAGCTAAGGTCTTTAGGTCTTTCTTCGTCATAAACATTGGACCAATTCTTGAAGATTGTTCAAGCATTTCCTAAATTGTATAATTCTGCTTAATTGTTTCAATGTCGAGTCCCTTCAGCCTCACCGCCGACTCAACACGGCCCTTTAGAGTATTCCTCTCCATAAGCCTGTAACACATCCATTCATTAACCATGAATCAGTCGCACATATACAAACATTAGATACGGTACTTCACATGTAGACTCTGGTAATAGTTTGAAAAAAAATAAAAATGATTGATTGTAATTATATGTGCCGGTGTAGGACATAGACACAGTTTCACTCATAAGTGGTTGTGTCACATGATTCATCACTCTTCAATTGGCTTACCGTGCAATTTCGGCACGTTTCCTGGCTAGCTCTGCAATTTCTGAAAGCTCCTTATAGCTACTGTTTTCATTGAAAGTGTAGGAGCTAGAAGGCTGAAGACCATGAATTGATCTTTGTGTTGATGCCCATTGTGCTTCCCTCTGTTCTCTACCATAGTCTTTCTTTGAAGTGAAGGCAGTCTGTAATGCGAAAATATAAACACGATTAGATAACAAAGGAAAAAAATGCAAGTTCACGAGGCTCCCGTCAAGTGGAGCTCGGAGAAGGTAGATGTACGCAGCCTTATCCCTACAACCAGATAGGCTATTTCCAATATTTGAACATGCGAACTTTAGGTCACAACCTTAGAGTTATGCCAAGGCTCGTCCTTATCAACGTGACAAAATGATAAAGCAAAAACAAATAAAAAATCTACCTTGTTTTCCAAAATATTGTTCCATGCCTTTCCACTCTGAATATAGCGGATTGCGATTTTGAGTATATCGAGAGGGATATAGGTTACCAAACTGTACAGCCAAATTACACCAGCCCAACCCCATCCCATTCCTTGTATTCTTGCAAATTCCCAATTAGCATACACTGCTATAACTGTTGCAACCTGTCAATTACATAACAAACTACTGTTACCGCAACAGAAATATAGAAGATCTCTTGCTGGCTAGCATGCAGACAGGCACTTCTATCCGCTTTTCTCAACAAAAGTAATAAGTTATAAAATCTTATGTGATTATTTGAAAAAATCAGTTGTTTGATGAATAAGAGATTCAAGCTTACCAGCTGAGCAACTAGAAAAGCGCCTAGTAGGAGAAGACCAGGTCTATCAGCGACAGACCAACTGCGAGACCTAGTTACGAAAATTAGTGCTTGGCTTATTATGCTGACTTGTAGGTATAAAGCTGCCATCATCTCATCCGGACTATCTCTCAAAGACCTCACACCAAACGTGTCCTGCATGTTTAAAGCAAATGATGCTTAGGATTTCTCCTAGTTGATGATGATATTTAAAAGACAAAAAAATATAAATTGATTTACCGAGAAAAAGTCGGTATCGTTCATTGCCCAGAAAAATATGACTGTCATTAGTGCCATGTAACTTCCAAGCACAATACCAGTAGCAAATATCTCCTTAAGTTTCCAACTATCTGGCAGTGGAGATGGTTTAACTCTATCCTTTGATATTGTCATAATGGTACCTACATGTATATGGTAGTGTTAGGACATTAAGTTAAATATTTTACTATAGTTAGAAAATATTAAAATTGAAATGAAAGTTGTGATAATGTTATCTTACCATCATTAAGTATTGCAATGATCAAAACCATGAAGGGAGAAAAATCAAATTTCCAAATCAAAGCAATAAGCATAAAACCAAACTGCCAGAATGAAAAGAAAAATAATCAATGGATCATTAAGTATATTTATGATTTAAATGTTCAAGTACATAGAAAAAAGTGTAACAATCTTTTGTAAAGCCAATTTTGACACATACCACGATACGGATGGTGATTGACACAGCATAAATCTGTTACATGATCAAACATTTTGTGATTAAAAAACTAAAAAAGTATAAGTGAAGTCAAAAGATTGATATATGCATGGAAACTATACCGTATAGTTCTTCATTCTCTGGAAAATGGCCCTGCTGGTGAGCACAGCACTGATAATGACACTAAGACCAGGTTCAGTGAGGACAATGTCAGCAGCACTTCTAGCAGCATCTGTAGCATCAGCAACCGCAATTCCAATATCTGCTTTCTTTAGTGCAGGTGCGTCGTTTACACCATCTCCAGTCATTCCACATATATGTTTCCTTTCTTGGAGCCTCTTTACGATTTCATATTTGTGTTCTAGCATATTAAACAGAAAGAAAATGGATTAAAATTAAAATAATAGACGTGACAGGAAATTTGAAAACAAAGATAGCAGCTACAATAGCTGAAAAGAGATGACCAAGTATGTTATAGATAGTTGAAAGAAAAAATAATGGATGATTGTGTCCAACAGGTGTCCCAAGTCAAAAAAAAAATTAATTTAACATGTTAAGAGGTGTCTAACGTGTGTAAGGGAAGTGTCGGTGTCCAAAACGTGTCTGGCATGCCAACACGACACTCTGGAGAAGTGTCTATGCTTTATATATAGATATATAAATGACATTTAAGTGGTAACGTCGATTTTTGGTTTTGACAGGAAACTATTAAATGGATGGAGCAATTCAACAATCAAAATTCCTGTCAAAATCAAGGTTAAAGAGGATATACCTGGAAATACTCCAGCAAATCCATCTGCCTTTTCGATCAACTCATCAATAGGAACCTCTAAATTAGCAGAATTTTTGCCTTGACCAAGCAATGCAGATGATGGATACATGTTTGTGCCCATTCCAAGCCTTCTGCCTGTTTCTTTACCAATGGCCAGCTGATCGCCTAGACAAAAAACAGGATCCGTGATTAATTTCAAACTTCAAAGATACAAACTTTGATTTATGAAATGAGCTACAAATAGTTCTAAATTGCAATCGATAGTCACAGTTACATTTACGCCGCCAATCTTGATATTACAACAATATATAAGCAAATGTGACCGATAAAACAATAAAGTAAGATCTCATTTCTTACCAGTAATCATCTTAACATTCACACCAAGTTCGAGAGCTCTTTTAATAGTTTCAGCACTATCATGCCTAGGAGGATCAAATAATGGTAACAAACCAACAAATTGCCATGGTGCACCAGGACTATCTTTTGTTCTCTCAGGTACTTCCTGTTACACAAATCATACAATGCAAGAAAAAATAAAACAAGGGAATTCGTTCAAGTAGAGAACTAAACATAGCTGATATCATCTTTACTTACCTGACAAGCAACACCAAGCGATCGAAGTCCACGCTCAGCAAACCTATCAATTACTGCATGAACCCTTTTCCTCACATTCTCTTTACAGTTACAAAGTTCCAATATCTGAAACAATATAAAAACATGGCTTACCGGGTTCAATTCCTACTGATAAAAAAACACATAACAAGTTGAAACTCATATTTACCTGTTCAGGAGCCCCTTTGCTAGATCGATGCCAATTTCCATCAGAATCAATATAGGTAAGAGCAGTCCTCTTGTCTACTGGGTTGAATGGTAGAAAATGCACCTCATTGATACCAGCTCTAGCCTGATTAATCACAGCATTAAAATGAACATTTATCAACATTCCAAATTCAGTAAAAAAAAACTTCATATTTTCCTTTCTAGTCCAAAGAAAGAGATTGAGTAAATCAGCATTTCGATCCTCGAAATCAGAAGTGTCGAGAAATTTGCTCCCTCAAATTTACACAATAGAAAATTTGTTTCTTACATTTAAGATGACCAATCAATTTAGTCTCTCGATCAAAATATTCTTAGTAAACATTCATCAAAACCACTTAAAAACATGACTAAATTGACGGACATTGTTCAATTTATCAGCTAAATTGCTACTTTGTAAATATGAGACTATTTTGACTGACCCTTACATGTTCAAGGACTAAAATGTTGATTTACTCGAAAGATATTTATTTTGATTTGACATGTTTACCTCTTGTGGATCAGGAAGCATTCCAACAATTGCAGTATCTATAGCATCCTGATTTTCAACCCTAGAAGCTCTTGCAGCCAGAAGTATCACAAAGTCCTTATCAATACCCTTAGCAAACACCTCAATCAAGTTTGTATCAACACTAAGCTTATTCAAAGTGAGAGTTCCAGTTTTATCACTGCAGAGAACATCCATTCCAGCCATTTCCTCAATAGCTGTCATTCTTTTTGTAATTGCACCTTGCTGTGAAAGCCTGTGAGAACCAATAGCCATAGTAACAGACAAAACAGTTGGCATTGCAATTGGAATTCCACCGATCAAGAGCACCAAAAGATTATCAATTCCATCTCTATAGTTGCGATGTTGTATCGGATACATCACAATAATCTCAATGAGTATTCCAACTGCAATTGAACAGATGCAGAAATTTCCAATTGCTGTAAGCACTTTTTGAAAGTGTCCAACTTGATTAGTACTATCAACCAAATGAGCTGCTTTTCCGAAAAATGTGTGGACACCAGTTGCATACACAATTGCTTCAATCTCACCCTTCTTGACAGTTGATCCTGAAAACACTTCTTGTGTGGCATACTTTGTCACAGGAAGTGATTCTCCTGTTAAAGCAGACTGATCAACGCTTAATGCATCTCCCTCAAGAAGACGTGCATCGGCTGGGATGATGTCTCCTAACTTAATGCTGATAATGTCTCCTGGTACTAAAATTGCAGCATCTTGCTCACTCCATTTTCCATCTCTTAGTACCTAAAATTTTTTGTGCCCACAAAAGTTGAACAAATGTTAATAATAAAATAGTTTCACACATAATGCGCACACACATGCACATATAAGTTGATAGAATGATAAAATTTGAGTTTATTAAAAACAAAATAGATCAAATTATTAAATGTCTTCTATTTGATTTAAAAAACTTCTCTCAATTACTTATTGAAAATTTGTTTATATCTAATTTCTATACATAAAAACAGTGTTCTCAATCGTGAATCGCGGAAATTAATGGTTTATTAAAACTTCGTGACGCAACAGCTCAATTGCATCTTTGTGACCACAATTTAACAACATTTTATACTAAACATCATATCATGGAATGATAGCAATTTGTTCAAATTTTGCAATGTAATATAATAAAGTAGTAATAAACAACATAAACAAATAAAAAATTAAAAAAGAAAGAATTAATGGTACTTCCAATATATAAGAAGTAAATAAATAACTGCATGACGCAATATAGTAGAATTATTAAACCTTGGCCTTGGGAGCTAAACCAGCCATGAGAGCAGCGGCGGCGTTGCCGGCATTGTTTTCTTCAATAAAACTAATGGTAGCATTGATGATCAAGAGAGCAATGATTCCAACAAAGTCTTGCCAATCAGGGGGCCTTCCATCACCATTAGCCAAAGCAATGGCCATAATAGCAGCAGCTTCCATAACCCATGATAAAGGGTTCCACATAAAACCCAAAAACTTCAAAAATTTGTTCTCCGTTTTCTCTTCCAGTTTGTTTGGTCCAAATTCTTCGAGCCTGGTGGCTCCTTCCTCCGATGTCAGACCTTGTCTCGAACATTTCAGATGATCAAACACTTCTTCTAACGGAACCCGATCCTAATAACAAACAACAAAATCAATAAGGTTTCATTTGTTTCATGCCATGCAATATGCATGGATTATATAGTTAATAAAAACCTTCCACATCATAATTACATAATCACATAAAGGATTTTTCATACATATAAAATAATTTTGCATGCATAATAAAAATATTTTCAAGAAATCTTGAAAAGATAAAAGAACAGTGGTCACTGGTAAACCCTTAAATCTCATGTAAACCACTACCAATTTAAAGAAGAAAAAAAAAATGTAAACCCTAATAAGAGTTCCTATATTGATTATGATCATGATTATTATCTAGTTTGGTTGCGACAAAAGAAAGAAAAGGGTACTGTAACGGAAAATTTAAAGCGTCATTCATGATCAAACAAAACAAAAAACATCATTCTTGAAATCTTGATTATAAAATTTCATTTATGTAATATCTATGAATTCACACATTAATAATACTTGATGGAAATATCACCATAATGAACAGCATGAACAATATTTACTGAGCTATCAACATGAACAACTTGATAGAAAGAAATTAACAAACATCACGTGTGAAAAAAAGAAAAGAGAAAGAGAGAGAGAGAGAGAGAGAGAGATTATACCAAATTGACATTCTCGTTATTTAGCTGCTCAAGGTTGATGCTTGCCATGCTGAGAGATTTAGCTGAAAAATGAGACGAAAATGATATGTGAATTGCTATAGAGGTGTTTAAATAGAAGGGATTAGGGCTAGAGAGTCATGGCACCGAGTGATGAAAGTTCAAAGTTAAGTAAATGAATGGAAAGTCGAGAGAAAAGGAGAATGACTTCAAAAGATTGAGGCTTGAATTTAGGTTTTCTGTTTATAAATGACCAATCACAATTTTATTGATAAAACAATAAAAACAAAATAATGTATCAATCCTATAAACAATGTGGATTGTAACAAAAAATAAATAAAAAAAATATACAATGTGGATTCACCTTCTCTAAAAGGCACAATGCATAACATATGTAAGGTCACAGGTTCAATCTCCGACCACCACAAAAAAAATGTTGATTCACTTTCAATTATACCTTAACAAACAAATATAGTTTGTTACGATTCCTTAAAAAAAATTATAGTTTTTTACGATATAAGAATTTATAAATGTTGGCGTAATAAAAATATCGGAAAAACACACGCGCGATGGTCTTCTTTTTCGCTAGTTATTGTAGAATAAACAAATATATTGCACCACAAATTCTGAAGTACACTTGGCATTATCAGCATTAAATTCTAATTCACCTCTTCTTTATGTGATCCATAATTTGGTAAGACAATAATATCCTATGTAATAATGCATTAATTAGTCCATTGTTTTTCTTCCCTTTCTTTCTTGTTTTGAAGGTTTTGGTATAGTCCCTTGTATATATTTTTTTCCTTTTTTTAATAAAATTTTGAGATTGACGGCATAAGATGGAGGTTCTTCGGGATGCCAACCTAGTTGGATGTCGTTGCTTCCTCTTAATGTTTGTCTTTTTTCCTGGGTTATCAAAAAAATAATAATAATGCATTAATATTAAATTAATTACCTTATTTATAGTACCAAAAATAACATAATTAGAGTCATCATTAGTGTTCTCATATTTTCGTTAAAAAAAATAGTGTTCTCATATTCAAATTCAAATGCTAAGCATATTTTCTAGCAAGCTCCAAATATTATAATTCTCTTTAACTACTATAACGTAAGCAAAGTGTCTCAAGAATTGTTTTAATATATAGTTCCGTAAAAAATTGTTTTGATAGTTCTTTATCAACAAAATGAAAAAGAAGAATTACTTTAATAGCACATAAAAAAAATTATTTCTATATTTTATATTTTAAAGAAATGTCTAGCACAAAACATAAAGGACAAATGACACTCTTCATTGGTAAACATAATTAATATGTTTATACACATCATCATGACTAATACACGAACTAAATACTTGAACTCAAGTGATTTGAGTTCCTCTAACATAAATGATTTGTGAGATCTCGAATTACTTGGGCTCGTTATAGTAGAAATTAGAGGGTTAACACAAAAAACATTACTAACACATGTGTACACCTCATCATCTAAATAAAGTTTGCTTAGTAATAAAAAAAGTTTTGTTATTGGATATTGATAACTCATTCATATCAGCACATTTTTTAATACTCTCTTCGTTCTTTTTATAAGAAACAAAAGTATCAATTTTTTTGTTCTTTTTATAAAAAATATTGACCATTTTTCAAATGCATTAACCGACAAATTTCATTTGTGCACCTTATTTATTACGAGAGAATATTAACATTACGCAAATTGTTTGAATTAAGAGTAATCAATTTAGTTATAGTGGTGGTAACACAATGATGCGCCGCTCAATTCTTCAGGTTATTTGGTTTGCAACGGTTTGAGAAATTTAGAAGGAAAGAAATAACAGATTGTTTAACGTCAAAGAATGTTCAGTTTTTCAAGTGGTAGACAAGATTAAGTCTCTTGCTTTGCTTCTCTTCCCTTCAATTATCATGGGTGTTGGCTTAGTCTATTTACCATGTTGGGAATAGGCTAAGTGTTTTTTTTCGTTCCTTGTTCTTTACCTTGTACATGTTCTTTCAGTAAATATTGTTTGACTTTGGAGTCATTTCCCTAGTATATCTTGTGCTAAGAAGGACTCTTTTGATTTGGTAATATATTCCATTTTAACATTTTTTAAAAAAAAAGAGTAATCATATAGAGGTATTCATGAAATAAATTTAAATTTATAGAAGTATTAAATAAAAAAAAACTATTTTCAATATGTTTTATTTGTCTTAATGACTTAAGTGTTTTGTTTATTTATGAAAAGGATAAATATCATCAACACATATTGAATCACGCACTTGATAGAGAGCTTTTTTTTTTTTTTTTTAAAAAACATTTTATAAAG
>Ga0228711_1008498_pt1 | contig 14361 bp, 4 predicted proteins | sample MedpolnodulmetaG_2_FD_177996 | JGI IMG/M metagenome (GOLD analysis project Ga0228711, IMG submission 177996) | Root nodule microbial communities from Medicago polymorpha collected in Santa Monica, California, United States - brown nodules | ecosystem: Host-associated > Plants > Roots > Nodule...
GCATTCATTGCTTGTTCTGCAAATAAAGGCCAAGCTACTATTGGCACCCCCTCTTGCATACTCTCCAAAACTGAATTCCATCCACAATGACTTAAAAATCCACCAACTGAATTTTGCTTAAGTATTTGAACTTGTGGTGCCCATGATGGTAAAATCAAACCTTTTTCTTTGGTTCTTTCCAAAAACCCTTTTGGTAAAAATTTCAAAGGATCTTCATTTGTAGCTTCAAGATAAGCAGCACTAACTGAATCACTTGGTGCTCTCACAACCCAAATGAATCTTTGACCACTCAATTCCAAACCAAAAGCTAGCTCATTGATTTGTCTTTGAGAAAGTGTTCCACCACTTCCAAAAGAAACATACAAAACAGAATTTTGTGGTTGGTTTTTCAACCATTTCAAGCATTCAAGTTCATCACCAACAACATCATTGTTACTTGACCCTATTTGTGTAATGGGTCCCACAGGAAAATAACAAATCTTTCCATGACTCTTTTGATTCAGTTCTTTAATAGCACTTGATTCCAATTCAAAGAAGCTGTTAATCAAGATTCCATCAACAAAATACATACTTTTTGCACGTTGAAGATACATTTTGTAACCTTCATGTGATCTATCTTTAGTTGCTGCTGGAAGATCAATACCATTGATTGGTAAACACCCTTTTAACTTTATAGGTTCTTGTAAATCTTTAAACTCACATGAAACCTCTTCATCAAGTTTTGGCAAATGTAAAAGAAGTGAAAGTACAAAAGATGAACAAGGAAAGTAAAGGTAAGACAAAGAATTGAACTCTTTGGCAAAATCTAGTGCTTCAAATGCAAAAGCATCTGCAATTATAGCAACTAATGGTGTTTTTGAAGTTAAGGATTTTAAGGCTTGATGAATTGATGGTAGAGAGCGTGTAACTGTGAGTTGAATTAGAACTCCTGGGTGTACTCCTTGAGGTAAGTCTTGTTTGTTGATTGGTGGAAGAAAAATTGAGTTTATGTTTGGTGGAATTGTTTGAAGATATGCTTTTGATGAATCTGGTGGTGAACCAAGTGAGGGAATGATGCAAGTGACATGAAAATTTGGGTGGTTTGTGGCTAATCTTTTGGTGAATTCTACTATTGGGACCAAGTGGCTAAAACCAGGACTTGGAATGACAGCTATGTGAGTTGTTTTTGCCATTGTAATGGACTACAATAGGTGTTTAACTCAAACGTTGTAGTTATCTATTTATAAGGGTGCTACACAATTTCAGGATGTTTTAAGAAGCAAAAGTTGTCTTCTCTTTGTGCGTTATTTTAGTGTTACATACGTAATAAAGGGTACATACATGGTGATGTAAGCGCATATGCAATCAAACCTCATATAAATTAACACTAAAGGAGTCCACATGCTGTGTCTCAATATTATAGAATTTAAAAGGAATGATTTAAGTATTACTTTTCCCATGGTATTATAGTGTGCTCTGCGTTTTTTCCAAAAATGCCCTTGAAGTTTCCAGATTTTATTATCCGGAATGGTGTTTTCCTTTCTTAAACTAAAGGGTGAAAAATGAGTTACGGATTTTTCCAGATTATGTAATCCAAAAATCTCAAAAAATAGGGTGCGTTACATGATTTGTTCGGATTATATAATCCGAACACCCCCTAAACACCCTTTTTCAAGGGAAAAACAGTTAGGATTATATAATCCGAACTGTAACAGCACAAATTTTAAACATGTTTGTAACATTAATAGTCATTTTAGGGAACAATATTAATTTTGCTAACTCTCATCCTTCTGTTTTGAGTCATTGTTACATGTTTTTAATCAAAAATCGGGTTTTCAGGCTACTTGATCGGATTGCTTCGAAACTTCCCCAGAAGATCAGAAAAAATTCAAGGATCATGACGCCCGTAGACGGGACTTCTTACGGGACTCCGCCCCTCAATATCCAAAATTCCATCGTTTAGACCCATTTTTCATTTTTTAAAATTTTTCATATTCTCATAAAAATCCGAAAAAATTTGCATTAGTTTTATTTGATTTTTAGAATTTTTTGGTGGTATTTTTATATTTTTATGATTTTATTTGACAGATTTTTAGCATTTTTTACTTAGTTTTTTTGTTGTTTTTAAAAGCACAACTCAAAACTGCTGAAATGTGAGAGAGTCTGATGGTTGATTATACATGAGAATTGTCTGGATTATAAAATCCGAAATAGTAAACATAAATCCGGATTTTAAAATTCGAACTGCACAAGGGTTTTTTTGGAAATTTTACAGGGTACGGGAGAATGTCATAGGGTGGAAAAAGTAATACTCAATGATTTATTGCTTTCACTTCTTTTTATATTTTGAAAGAATGCTTTCACTTAATTTCCAAAGTCCTAGTAAAAAATTATTCGAAGTCTTTGTACCAAAAAATAAAAAATAAAAAGTATTCGAAGTCTTTAATGTTGGGAGGCTGTATTCTTTCGAATAATAGTAAGCTGTACTTTATAAACAATGGATTGATCAAGTGGTAAGGGATTTAGACTTAAACATATGGTTAGAGGTTTAATTATCGTCTCTTGTGTATGAAAAAAATCCGGTTGAAATGAGAGAATCCACCTTAAGTATCTCACATGTACCTCCATGGAGATGATAAGTGTCAAATTACAATTTTTTCCATAGCATTTATCGACTTATTTTGCAAGTTATCTAACACATAAACCCTCAATTATTCGTAAATATAAGTTATATTGCAAAACCGTGTCAGAAAATTGTTACGTTATAGTTCCCATACCTTTTTGTAGGTGTTGGACAAAATTACATTGATACGGAATACTGTAGCACAAGTACACTCGGTGAAAGCCAAGCCAGAGCACTTAGAAGACATTTTTGAAAAACCTGATTCGCTAGGTGAACTGCATCAAAGTAAAAGCGAGCCAAAATAGAGAGTTTCAGGAGGATTTGTTAAAGTCAATTTGATAGGCAAGAAATGGTTCGTCTAGCGAACTAAGGCGATTCCAGAAAATAGTATAAGACAACTGACTTTTCCCCCTTTGAAGAAAGCTCGATTCGCTAGGGAAACATAACTTTTCCTAGCAAACCTTTAGTTGCAGAAACTTTATAAATAAAGGTGTAATCATATTTTTTTATAGTTTTTATCACTTGTAACTTACAAAAAATAGAAAGAGAGAACAAAGAGAGGAAGACTTTAGCAACCATATAAGATATAGGGAGTCTGCATTCAACCTTGTTGATACTTCTCCAACACTTATATATCAACCTTCCCTTGTTAGTTATGATCTTCTTGAATGACTAAACTCTATTTTGTGTTGGGATTAAACGTGAATAGTTAGAATTCTATGTAGTACTCTTAACCTTGCTGGTTATACATGATTTATGCATTCAATATAATATTTAGCTTAAATTTGTTCTTTCTTAATACTTTTGTCGACGATGCAATGTTCCGCAGATGATCTTTTCATTTAATCTACATCAGTGACATGCCTTATTATTTAAGGCACCTGGTTTAAACTATGTATAGGTGTTATCGGATTAGGAATATCGAATATGTGTATATTCATGTATTGCTATCCGCGCATATTCCATTTGAACAACCACCTATTTTTCCACCGAGCATTAGAAGTCGGTGGGTTCAATGGTTCTCACATCGTTAACCAAGAATGGAGATGTATTTTGAGCGATAGGTAGAGTTATATTTGAAGCATAAAAAATATACAATCGATTAAGAGAAAACATAAGATGAATAGCTATCAAAATCCAAACCCAGCACACCATTCTCTATCTTGAGATATCTTACTTTTAATCACATTATCAAAAAAGCTTTTATAGAAATTTGTTTAGAATTTATGTGAATTCTAGCTATCAAGCTATGTGCGGTCTTTGTTGTTTTATAATTTATTTTTTATAAAACTGACATAATACTTATTGTTGTACAAGGATAAGCTAAACCCTCTTCATCAAATGGCGATGTTGGCGGGGATTATGTCAAATTAGATTTGATTTCACTTGTTTACACTTTTTCTAAATTTGTATACATTTTTCTCCGTCCTGCTTCATTCACGGGGCAAAGCTAGTTCGCCCAGCAAATAGGTCAGAACCTGTGAATGTTTTTATTTGTTTTACTTTTAATTTATTTTTGTTTGCAAATTTCTATAACACACTTGATTATTAATTCTTGGTATAGTTGTTTGATTGCTTTGTATATGAGGAAAAACATGCGAGGATCAGGTTCTTTGTGATCTCGAGATCGAAAAGACCGGAAGGAAAAACAGACGCTAAACAACAAAAAGAAGGAAATATATTCAACAATCAACAACAAATATGGCCAACAACGAAAAAACACCAACACTAGAGATGAACAACAATAGTTTAAGGATGTCCAGTCAATCAACCAATCCTGGAAACAACCAGTAGTAGATGGATATCAAAATAGGAGTTATCTAAATGATGCACTCAAATCCACTCATTTGAATGGACCATGAAGACCCCATCAACCACCTGGTGAAATTTTATGAAATTGCCGAAAGCCCAGAAGCGTTGGATAGCAAAGAAGAAAATCTATACTTAAGGTTATTCCATCTTTCCCTCATTGGACGTGCCAACGATTGGTATCTAGGTCAACCATAAACAACTTTGACAAATTTGAACACTTTGGAGGATAAATTCATCAAAAGATTCTTGTCCGCCTGAATAATAAGTGAACTACATTAACAAACAATCAATACAAAAATAATCAGTCTCCATACTAGAGTCAAAATCATCACGGTAATAACTTTCAACGGAGAAACAACAATTCTCAAAGGCAATTACCATATTATCAAAGTTTACCGAATCAACAAAATCCCCAGGTGAATATAACACAGAAGATTGAAGACGCACTCAACCAGTTCATCCAAATGTCCATGAATTATCAAAAGAACATTGAAGCTTCTATCAAAGGCTTTGAGGTGCGAGTTGGACAAATTGCCAAGCAACATGCTAAAAACCATACGTCAGCATTCAATTCTAATACAAAAGATAACCCTAAAGAATGGCACAAAGAAATTCGAAGTTCAAACCAACAATGGCACATAGAAATTCGAAGTTCAATGTATTATCGTATGGGTAAATTTTTCCATGATAAGAATACACAAGATATCATCACATGCACATGCATTACTTCATAAACTTCAAGCATACTCTTCTTTTGCATATCAGCTGCCTTTATTAGAAGGAAAAAAAAAAAAATCTGAAATTAAGGTAACGTTTGGTGCGACTTTTTTTTCTACTTCTCTACATTTTTAAGGAGAAAGTAGACCAAACACAATATCAATTAAGTACTTACTAAAGAAAAATACTTGTTTTAGAATGCATACAATTGAATGGAATGATCTTTGGTCAAAAGTTGTTAAATGTTACTTTAGAACTACTTGTTAGTAATAAACTATACATATCTTTTGAACAAGACATATTGTAACAAATCATAACTATAAATATCTTTTTTAATGACACAAACAATGTAACAAATATAATATCATATAATATAAATTCTTATACTTTTGAATGACACAGAAAATATAGTATTCTTATAACCAAAGTTGTTATAGGATACAATTGAAAATGAAAAAACCAACTACTAGATTCAAAATTTTGTATAATATTTTGTTAGACAACTTTTAACTTCAACATAGCTTTAAAACTAAAGATAATAAAGTAACCAAACTTTTCCCTCAAAAAAAATAAAGTAACCAAACTTTAACTTCTTTCTTAAGCCCTTAATTTTAATTTTGTTTTAAAGTAGCTTTTAGACTGTAAAAATGTCAGGCCAAACGATACCTAACTCTCCATCAAGATATGTTCTCTATGACATTGCTTTTAGTTTTAAAAGAATCATCATTAATAACTCAATTTGTAAAATGCATAGCCACAATACAAAAATGCATGACACCATGTAGCAGCTCTAATGCACGGTGGGAACACATTCAAGAGAAGCTTCGGTCTAAAACATTTATCCAATTGATTTTATTTATTTTTAGTTTTAGCTAGATTCATCAAACGAATCTGCCTCGCCTAGCGAACCTAGCAGAGTCTAGCAGACCAGGACATTGCTGCCTCTTAAATTAAAAGGACACAAACCTATTAAATGATTGATTTTGGCATCTCTTTGCAGGAAATGGAACCAAGATCAAGCAACGCATACGGTTAAACTTCAATTGCTCATATATACCCCATCCTTATAAATGCCTTATAGCGCACCTTGTGAGGGATGATTCACTTTTGGTTGTTGCAATATATTCCATTTTGATTTGTTCAAATTTTTTTTTTAACCAAACTCACATTTAAATAGCTTAAAAAAAAAAAGAAGAGAAGATTGCAAAACTGATAACGTTTGCTTTAGGTGCCGAAAGTGGGGTTGGCTAAATATTTTGGAGACGAGAATATCGTCGAAAAACACCACCACAAAGGTGCGTAGGAACAACTGGATCAAAACGTTCATAGCTTCCATGAAAGTGAAGAGTGCATGTCCGAAGGCCATCTTATGCTCGAGTAGTTAGACTCCAAGGCTTTGTTTGGGAGTTTGGAGGGGAGGGAAGTGGAAGGGAGGGCTTTGGGGGTTGGAAAAATATAGAAAAATGGAAAAATCATTCAATTTTTTTGAAAGAACCAATTTTTAGAGAATGATAAATTAATGTTTATGATTAATATATATTTAATTTAAGAATATCATCACAACGTAGGTGAAATTTTAAAAATTGATATTAATCCTTTAAAACCTTTCAAAACTTTCCCCCGATTCAATTTTTGAGTTCCCTAAATGAAAGAGATTTTGTATTATGAATAAAAAATCAACTTCCAAAGCTCTCTCCTTCCAAATGTTTTCTATTTCTCCCCCTTGCTCCTTTATTTTTTCCAAAATCATTCCTTTCTCTTTAAACTGCCAAATAAAACCTAAAAGTTTTGATTATAGAGTCAAGTATCAACCTCAACGTTTCTTTAAAAAAATACCACACAATATTTTATACTTGTGCGGCCGCAATTATATTTGTAAAGTTATTGCAAAGGCTTCTTAAACCTTTACATTACAGCCATAACCACAATTCTAAGTAGGCATGGTAACAAAACCTGTGGCCATGGATACCCGCCCAAACCAACCTCAATTTGACGGGTTTTCTCCGATTTGACTGGGTTTGGGTATGAGTTTGGGTTTTCCCCAATTTCAAAATACGGGTACGGGACGGGTAACGAAGATATATGTACCCACCCCGAACACATACCCAAACCATACCCGAAATCATTTAGGGGGTTGATAATGATATGTCATGTTATTTGGTTTGATAATTGTCATGATATAAGAACTTTCATTGATAGTTAAAGGAGAAACCAAATTATTCGTTAAAGAAATGTTAAAATGAGAGCAAATTGTTGGATAATTCATCACAATATTACGATGGAAAATTAAAAAAAACTCTTTTTTTATTAAAAAAATTGATTCACTGCGAGGACGGGGGTGAGGCGGGAATACCCGAACCCATTGAGGACGAGGATGAGATTATATTTCTCATCCCCGTTGGATATGGGTAGGATAATGGGTAAGTATATAAGAGTAGAGGATGTGGAAAGCAAAACCCGTCCCCACCCTGCCCCATTACCATGCCTAATTCTAAGACATAATCTTGAACCATTATTGAAATGATGCAATTATTACATGGAGGAAAATAATCCCATTTCCAATTTCTTCTGAGAACCATTCTGTCCTTCTTTCCACATGCAACATGGAACTTGTCTATGTTATGTGTCAACAATCGAAAGACACCACAGAAAAAGGAAATAAAGGAACCAACCAATAGAGACCTAACTAGCAACATCAAAATAAAAAAAAAATAAAAAAAAATAAAGTAAGAGCAATATTGTTTTCCTAGATCCCACCAATCTTTTCCATTTGACTAGCCAAGTGTGTCATAGTTTGTATTGAAGAACCATCTTTGACTTTTAATGCCATAGCAGCAGATTCTCTTAAACTCTTCATTCTATCACGCATTGCCTTACCTTCTTCCCCTTCCATCACACACTTAATCATGTTTGCAATTTTCTCCTTTTCCACAATCTCATCATCTTCAAATTTCAACCTTAAAGCCACTTTAAGACCATCACTTAACATAACAGCATTCATTGCTTGTTCGGCAAACAATGGCCAAGCTACTATTGGCACCCCCTCTTGTATACTTTCCAAAGTTGAATTCCAACCACAATGACTTAAAAATCCACCAACTGAATTTTGCTTAAGTATTTGAACTTGTGGTGCCCATGATGGTAAAATCAAACCTTTTTCTTTTGTTCTTTCCAAAAACCCTTTAGGTAAAAATTTCAGTGGATCTTCATTTGCATCTTCAAGATAAGCAGCACTAACTGAATCACTTGGTGGTCTCACAACCCAAATAAATCTGTGACCACTCAATTCCAAACCAAAAGCTAGTTCATTCATTTGTTTTTGAGAAAGTGTTCCACCACTTCCAAAAGAAACATACAAAACAGAATTTTGTGGTTGGTTTTTCAACCATTTCAAGCATTCAAGTTCATCACCAACAACATCATTGTTACTTGACCCTATTTGTGTAATGGGTCCCACAGGAAAAAAACTGATTTTTCCATCACCCTTTTGTTCCAATGCTTTTATAGCACTTGATTCTAATGCAAAGAAACTGTTAACCAAGATTCCATCAACAAAATACATAGATTTAGCACGTTGAAGATACATTTTGTAAGCTTGACCTGATCTATCTTTTGTTACTGTATGAAGATCAATACCATTGATTGGTACACACCCTTGTAACTTTATAGGTTCTTGTAATTCTTTGTATTTACATGAAACCTCTTCATCAAGTTTTGGCCAATGTAAATAAAAAGAAAGTACAAAAGCTGAACAAGGGAAGTAAAGGTAAGACAAAGAATTGAACTCTTTGGCAAAATCTAGTGCTTCCAATGCAAATTTATCAGCAATTATAGCAACTAAAGGTGCTTTTGAATTTATTGATTTGAGAGCTTCATGAATTGATGATAGAGAGTGTGTAACTGTGAGTTGAATTAGGATTCCAGGGTATACTCCTTGAGGTAAGTCTTGTTTATTGATTGGTGGTAGAAAAACTAAGTTTATGTTTGGTGGAATTGTTTCAAGGTATGATTTTGATGAATCTGGTAGTGAACCAAGTGAGGGAATGATGCAAGTGACATGAAAATTTGGATGGTTTGTGACTAATCTTTTAGAGAATTCTACTATTGGGGCTATGTGGCTGAAACCAGGGCTTGAAATAACAGCTATGTGAGTTGTTTTTGCCATTGTAAGAAGTAACACAATAGATGTTTGCTTGCCACAATAGGAACAAGTTTTGATTTTAATTTTTTGAGGGATAGGGACGAGGTTTATATATAGGAAAGTATTGGTCAATATCGGGTGAAATACTCCCTCCGCCCTAAAATATAAGTAGAAATAGATCAATATAAATTGATATTTATAAGCAAAAAATTATAAATCAGGTACATTCCATACTCAATAAATTTGAAAAAAAAAATCCTATATTTAAGACCGGAGATAGTATCTATCAATTAATATTAACAAAATAAATAAATCTCAATTTTTCAAAAGTTTTTCAAAAGTAGGTTAATTTAGCTAATAAGGATCCAACTTCGAATTTTATTAGATTTTGGAATAAAATTGTGGGCAATATGAGATCTATATTAAGAGATAGAGACTGATTCTAGCGAACTATCGAAATTGAACTTGTTTAATTTTGTTCATCATTAAGAAATGCATTTTAGGTATAACTAGAAGTGTTCTAGATAATGAAAGGGACGTCAAGAGGCAAAAGTTATCTTCCTTTGTTCATGATTAGAGTGTTACATCATATTCATACGTAATATAGGTTGTACATGGTGATGTAACTGCATATGCAACTAAAAATGAATAGGCAAATATTATTATTATTAAGGCATATGTTATTTCCCAACAACCATTTTGGAGACAACCAAACGAAGAGTGAAGGCAGGGGTCCAAAGAGAAATGTGTGGTGACCGGGTCCAAAGAGAAATGTGTGGTGACCGGTGAGTAGAGCGTGTTTTTCTTTTAAGAAATGATCTTTGTACAACTACTTTATGATAACTTTTAAATAACTTTCTCTCTCATACTCACAGTATATTTTTACTCTCTTTCCTTCGTTTTTTCTCTCCATTGTTTTTGACCAATAAAAAAAGAGAAAAAGAAGGTTGTCATAAAATTTGTACCAAATAGTTGTTCAAATATCATTGCTCTTTTCTTTTATGGTTCAACAAAAAATGACTGGTGAGTGATTTAACAGGGGATGAGTGGTGAGTGTTGAAAGTGGGTAACTCACCGTAGGAACCATATATTATTTATTAATTTTATTTATTCGATTTAGTAGAAAATTTAGGAGTTTGGTTTTTATTCAATAAGGTCACGCTAACTCATAGTTGGAGCAGAAAAAAAAAGTTCGGATGAACCGACAAAATAAACTATAATATACTCATACTAAACTTATGTTTTAATAAATATTAAATGCAAGTGACTATCAAAAAATTAGATTACATACTTTAAAAATTCAAAATAATTATCTATGCATTTTAAATGATTTAAAAGTGTGATAATAAAACGTATTGAGATGGAGAAGATCGTGGGATGCAATTAATGTAATTTTATTTAAAAGTCGAGAATATTATTGGAATTTTCCCTATAAAATATTTAATTTTTCTAGTTTGGTGGGTTATCCTAAAGGAGCTCCACCACTGCGCTGAGTCTCAAAGCTCAATGGAAGGTAATAGATGTATTTACTTATCATATATCGAAGAGGTTTTTACGTTGGCAACAAAAGTTAAATTTTAACTTTGTGGGTGAGTCAAATTCTAACAGCCCGATTTTCGTTAGATTTAGTTTAATTGTTTTTATGCGTGTTTATATATATGCTTGTGTGTGATTATTTGTCTTTGGGTGCATTTTGATGAGTTTTCGTGTTAGAAAGGTATTTTGGTCATTTTGTGAGCAATGATAAATTAGTAACTCCACCGTGTAAATTGTTTTAGTACGTGTTTTGGGTAGTAATAATTATTTTTACTAAGTTATTAGTAAGTGAGGTAATTAGTTAATAAAAACGGTAACTATTCGTTGTTTTTATCCGTTAAGAGGGTATAAACTTTGTGAATTAGTTATGAGTGTTTTGAGCCCATTAAGACATAAAGGGTTAAGCTCAATAGTGAGAAGCCTATTTAAACCTTATTCATTGAGGAAATTAAGTCACTTAGAATCATTTGTTCATTTTCACAAAACTTTTGAGAGAGGTAGAGAGAGAAAGAACTAGAAGAGAAGAAAAAGGGTTTTGAGGAGAAAAGAACTTGGAGAGTAAGAAGAGAGTAGAGATTCAAGAGATTGGAGCTAAAGTGAAGCATAAGTTAAGTTTGTGAAGACATGAGGTAAGGGGGATAGATTTCATTCATAATCTTTTAGTTATAATCTCTTTTCTACTTATATTCATATGTGCTTAATTGTGAAAAATGATTGTTGTGAATTTAAGTGGTGAATTTCATGCTCTTATTTTGATGCTATGTTTGGGTATGTGAATTTGATTATAATTAAGTTGTTGATGTTGAATTTACATGCTTAAGTTGTATACATATGGGTGCTTTGTTGTTTTTCCTCAAATTGGTGAAATGTGATGTTGTTGTTGTTGTTGAATTGTGAATGAATTCATGATTAAGTGATATGATTGTTATTGGGTGTTGTTGGTAATGTCAATTCATAGATGGGGTGTTGATAAGTTGAGTTGTTGTTGTTGATTGTGATAATTTTGAATGAATGTAAAGTTTGAATAAGTTAAGTTGCTTTTTTTTTACTTTTCATCTCTGCTCTCGAATTTGAAATGAATTTTGGTATTGATCGGTACAGAATTGGCCTTAGATGTAAACATGAAAGTTGTAGGTATGGATGTTACCTTTCTAAAGGCATTGGTTTGACCCCAAAATAATTTGTAGAACTTTAGTTATGGTCAAATTACTACACGTAGGTCATAATGAATTTTTATGAAATTTCAGCACAACTTTCTCGTGAAACTTTCTCAAAATTAATATTGGGTTTAATGAAGTTCTTAGAGTGAATAATTGAGTATGCATTTATATATTTGAGAATATGAATGTGTTGATGGTTTGAGAAATGTTTTGGGTGGAATTGAATCGGAGAAAACGGGTTTTTGAGCTAAAATGTCGTTCTAAGTAATTACGTGAAATAAGCTATGTTTTGGCGATTGAACTTGAGTTGTTTGAATTGAAAATGATGTTTTATTTTTCTGTTTTGATTCATATTTTTGGTGGAACATGATTTGCTTGGTCTCACTTTGAATTTCTTAAATCATAAGAAACTTGAAATTGAGACGATTTCGGTTTTCGGAAATAATCGGAAAATGGAATTTTTATGAACAAATGTGATTACATGACTTGTCTACTGTTTTAATGAACCTAGATGAAGCATGTAAGTTTGGTGGATAGCCACAATAGCATGAAACTTGGTTTTTCATAAAAAGGCGAAATTGACGAAAACTTAGGATTTTCACAAATGAACTTGGGTGAAACTTTGAATTATGACTTGATAGTTTGTGAATGGCCTATATTCATGATGATATGATATATTAGGATTGAATTGAAGGTTTACATACTTGAAATATGATGTCTTGTTTTGAAAATGTCAAAATGGTCGTTTTTTGTGAAAACGAGATTAACTTAGCGAGATTTTGGGATTTCTTGGAATTGGTCTAGGATACTTGTATGCCTAAGCTACTATGAACATATGTGAGTAGTGCATATGCTTTTTTGAGGCAATTGAACATGTTTGCTTAGTTTTGGTCGAAATTCTAGAATTGTTTTAAAGTTGTAAAATGAGAGACGAATTTTGTCGAAAATAATCTTTAAGATCAAATACTTGGCAAATCTTTTGTGTATAGTTTAATATGACTATATGAAGATGTATGAATGGCTTTTAAGTGTTTAATATGATGTTTATCATAATGTTTTGTTTTTTCTCCTTTATTTGAATTGTGAGAAATTGTATGAAGTTGTTATGATGTTGGTTGATAGTTGTGATAATAATCATGTTAATAATGATAATGTGGTGATGACTCTTATTTGAATTGTGACTTGTTGATTGTGTGGACGTAAGTACTTGATAATGCAATTGTTGTTGAAGTTGATCAATGTAAATGGAGATGGTCTCTTACATTATTGTTGTTGAATATATATGAGGTGATTTTGCATTGTCGAGTCTTTGCTTGTATGTCCATGCATCATAGTCATATTGAGTCATATATGTTGTAAAATGGTGGTGAACTTTTACTCCGTTGAAATGTAAGACGGGTGTGAAATCTTACATATGATATTTTTGTTGCATCATGAGGTGACAACCTTTGTTGTTGGTGACGGTACCGCATGGATCTTGAAGAGTTTAGAACATTGCAGGCATTTGAATGGTTGATGAGTTGTGTCATAATTGAATATGTGACTTGGTGAATTTGTGCATTGGTGAAATTTTTCGAATGTTGTGATTATGTGGATTGGTGTATATGTACATTGGTGGACTTTGTTGATGGTTGGGAATGATTGAACTATGTTCTAATTGCATGTCTTACTTGTTTGTGCTTATACACTTGGTGGATTAATTTGATGTTAATTATTTTGGTATGATGAGGTGAGAATTGTGTGTGTATATATATATATATATATATATATATATATATATATATATATATATAATTTGGTGATTCCATTGATAATGATGATTGATTGCTTAGAATTTTGAAATGATGAATTGTACTTGTTGAGTTAAGTACGCTAAATGAGGAATAAGGTGAGTAATCCTTTCTTTGATTGATGTGGATGAATAATGAGCTTATGTCGGTGACTTGTTTAGAAATTGAATATGCTTGCTATACTATGTTAGAATTGTGATAACATGATAAGTATGGAATGGGGGATAATATATATATATATATATATCTGTGTGTGTGTGTGTGGTGGTAGTATTCTAGGAATGTTGAGTATGTGTATTTGTCATGCATGAATCCTTGAATGCTTATGTTTGTTTATTCTTGATTATGATTGATGTGAAGCTAACCCCAGTGACATGTGGTGGACCGCCTACCTGTTTGTATGAATAGGTAGACGGTGTGCAGGATTAGTTTTGTTGCTTGCTTGAGGATAGTGGGAGCTTCCTCGTTTATCTGTTTTGATGTCTTGGATTAGGCTCTGATCTAGGATGCTGATGAGTCGATAAATTAGTATTTTTAATATGTTATTTGAGTTTATTATATTTAGATTTGATTTAGTTTTATTTAAATATTATTTCCTTTTTG
>Ga0228711_1008499_pt1 | contig 14360 bp, 5 predicted proteins | sample MedpolnodulmetaG_2_FD_177996 | JGI IMG/M metagenome (GOLD analysis project Ga0228711, IMG submission 177996) | Root nodule microbial communities from Medicago polymorpha collected in Santa Monica, California, United States - brown nodules | ecosystem: Host-associated > Plants > Roots > Nodule...
TTTTTTTTTTTTTTATTTTTTATTTTATAAAATTTTTTTTAAAAAAATTAAAAAAAAGAAAAAATTTTTTTTTTTTTTTTTTTTTTATTATTTTTTTTTTTTTTTTTTTTTTATATTTGAAACTCTTACACTTAAACTATTTTTTAGAAAAAATAGATTTTAAAAAGAGGGAGACCATTATAAGATCTTAATCACCTCTATTCTCTTCTAGTTATCATCTCTCTCTCCAACAAGTCGGGTGGTTTTGGGTCAATTTTTGATCTGAAGTTACCCCTCTTCATCTTACTCTCTCTATTTCAATCTAAATAAGTGATTTTTCACATAAATCTCGGTTTTTTTCTTCGTGATTTCGTCACCCCAAGTGTGGTGGTGTGCTGTTCGTCGTCTTGTGCTGCGCTGTTTTATTTTCTATCTTGTTGCGGTGTTCATTTGACCCATGTTGAAAGATCGATTATTCAATCAAAGATTTGAACGTCAACGTTGCAGATCTGAAGACATGAGTATTCCGATCACTTTAATTTTATCATATATTTTTGTAGGCATTATGCCGTTATATACTATTAACTTGTATGCTGTGAGTTTGTATTTATCTTTTACGTTTTTAACGATATTGATTTTACGTTTTTAACGGTATTGAATGATGTACTCTCGATTTGAATGAATGAATATTATTTTATTTTTGTTAAAAAAAACTTCTATTCTCTTCTTTGCTAGTGTACATAAATTCATAATTTTAATTGTAAACATAAATAAAATTCATTATTTGCTGTCTTTTTTTAGGATAATTTGTTGTCATTGTGTCAACCGTCAAGAAGACAAGGAATTGCACAGCCTACACTTGAAGCACTGGCGAGCAGACACAGCAACAAAACATATACCTGTAAGTATTAATTATATGCAACTTGATGAATTACTTCTAATTTTATTTATTCTAGTCTTGTTCCTTGAGTTCACAAATACTACAAATTATTTAGTTAGTTCCCTTCTCTGGGTTCTTTTTGAAATCATATACCCTTACACATTCGTATAGTTGGTTATTAATTTGTTATTACTTTTTCTGTCCATACTAATAATTTGTCTCAGATAAATTGTTATTTTTAATTTCTAATAAAACATTAGTTACTTTTTTCAATTATACATTCCAATTAAAACTATATGTATCATTCATAGTTTTTTTTGAAAGAACAAACTCATAGTTATTATCGTCTACTTTACATTTACATTTACGATAATGAAAATCAATCAATAATTAATAAGATTAATTTGCTTAAATAGTTAACCTCTTTCATTCACTTTCCCTTACCCCCAAAGGAAAGAAGTCCTACTCATATAACATCGTACACATGAACTAATATAAAACTATTTTGTCTTAAGCACGCATGATTACATGTGGGCTGGCCAATAACATATACAGTAGACGTTCTCAACACAGACAGCAGAGTTTAGTTAGTTTGCATTCTAAATGTTAAGTTGTTTAATTATTTAATTTAGAGGAGAACATATATTGTCGTCTTAATTATCGCCCATGGTTTAGACAACTTGTCATTTAATTAACCAAATAGATAAAGAAGGAAAAAAAAAGACTACGTTATTATGCATTTTTTTAATAGCAAAAATACCAAACAGAATGTAGATGCAATTGGATCCTCAACAACGGAGTTATCCACTGCTTCCTAGTCCTACTACACCATTCTTAACTATTGGATTAATCTAACGGTTGAGTTATAAGACAAAAACTAAAAAATAAAATAAAAAAAGTTAAAAAAGAATATCCGGGGAATATCTCTTCCTTTGCTGACTTTTCTGCATTTTCCCTTAGTTTCTTTGTAAATCCTATTGCACTAATTTCTTCATCTACATTTGGATTAATTATCTTTTGATTTTAATTCTATACAATACTTCAATCATTTATTTGCAAAACATTTGTTTGCAACTCACTTTTCCTTAGTTTTTTCATCTCCTCGTGCTGTACATGATATCAACAAAAGTCCTAATAATGCACAACATAATCAACCAACTTAGGAAAAGTTTTGCAGCATAATCAATAGTAATATTCAAATCAAATTTTGCATAATATATTAAAAACAATATCAAATAGAAAACAAAAGATCGTCACTGCAAGCAATTTCTACCATTTGGGTTGCCACTTTATGGTGGCGTCTTCCATTGAGTTGCTCTTCTCTACGAATAAGTCACGGTCATTAGTTCACCTCCAACCTTCCTCTGCGGTCTTTTCCTTTCATTCTCAAGCGCCCAACAACCTCTGATATATACAAGAAGAGGAATGTAGTTTCCTTCTTTCACTACAAGAAAAACATTAATTTTCTGCGCTATGTAAGATTTATGGTCTTTAAATACAATATTAGGAAACAATTTTTTCATTTCCGATGGTTTTGAACATCGAAAAACATGATAGGTGGCTTTTGGCACTCATAAATGGCCAAATGCGGGATCATTTTGGAATCACTCACACTAGCAATGGCTTAGAACCACCTTAATAACCGGAACAATCATTTTGAACATTAGCGGCGGCTTTTAGCCTCTAAGAACATGATAGCTAAAGCCTAAAGCGTCAATCAAAGCATTTGTATCGCATCCACATACACTTACAAATAATTTTTTTTAGTAAATTATGTCTTTCCACCACCTTGACGCATATCTAGGCCAAAGAACTATACCCCCATCCACCAAGCCTCTAGTACTAGGCCCATATTTTTCCACAATCACATCCTTTTAAAGTGAATTATCACTTGTATTAGCCTCCACCTCCATTTTGTTAAAAGACTCAAATTCACCACCCTTACATCTTTAACACCAAGGCCTCCTTTGTTTTTCAATTGACAAACCATGCTCCACTTTACCTAATTAATCCTTTGTCCTCCCAACACATCACCCCAAAGAAAATCTCTTTGAATCTTCACAACCATCCTCCACACCTTCTTAGGTAACTTCAAAAAAGAAAGATGGAAAATCAGGATTAAATCCAAGAGTTTAGCCTACTTCTCACTGATCCAACAAAGGCTCCCAAGTAGATAAATTCCTTGGATTCTCTCACACTAGTAAGCCTAAATATTTGAAAGGAACAACCCCTTCTTAAAAATTTGAAAAATTACACGCCATATCCATGAACTCCCTTTCAATATTCACCCCTATCAAACAACTTTTGAAAAAAGTTCACTATCAAATCTGACACCATCTCAAAACCACTTAGCAAAGTCTTCAATGTCTAAAGATTCTCCATAGATGCTTCTCCTAAACTAAGTGTATCGTCAAGACATTGTAGACGGGAAATCTATTTTATTTTTAACTCTGATGTATCGCTCTGTTAACCGATAAAATATCATTAGGTTCCAATAGTGGTTTGTGATTGTAAATCTAATCTGATGTATCATAACTAACATATATAGATGAATTTATTCCATTTTACTTTGATAAAAAGTCTATATATATCACGTTCTAAATCAAAATACAATTTTGAAGTTCAACATCACAAAAGCATTAAACACAGGAATAAATTCATTTGATACAATGAAACAAAACTTATATATAACTAGGTAGGCCAAGTATCTATATTAAAATCAAAGATAACTACACCTAATCTCATGACAAAAGAGAAAACTAGCTACATACGATGATGTAGCTTACAACAAGAGAAGAAATGAGATAAAATGAAGCATCAATGGCTTGGTCCGACATTGAAGCTCTTTCTTATTCCTCATCCTCTTCCTTTGTTCCAATTCATTTATCAACTTATAATATGGTGTGATACTAGAAAATGGTGAAGTGAAACTCTATTTGTATAGTTTCCAAAAGTGATGATTCAATTAAAGAAATATGGATCACTAAGGCTTTGTTTGGGAGTTTGGAAGGAGGGGAAGGGATGACTTTGGGGGATGAAAAATATAGAGCAAAATGAAAAAATCTTTTACAATTTTTTAAAAGATTATTTTTTTTAAAGAATGATAAACTAATACTTACGATTCATATAAATTTCGAAATACTTACGAGAAACATCACAAAATAGACTACATATTTTTTTTGTTTTTCTTTGGATTCAACGAGCCTTAAGCATAAGAGATCATTTATTTGCTACTTACAATTACATATACATCATACACTCTCTTTTTCTTACCACTTCCAACACTTTCTATTGGTGATTCTTTTCCTTTGCTATACTTGAAAACTTTTCTTTTCTTTCTCTATTATGAAGATTTTTCTTTGATTTCTAATTTACAAGATAACTTCAATACTCATCTCTTTCTTTTCATTCTATCACCAATTCTCCCATACATGGTTTCTCAAATGATTTTTCATTTTGTAACAAGCTTACTTTCCCCAATTTAAATGAAACCATATTCAGAATAAATGTTCTTCTATTCTAAGATTAGACGACATAAAATTTAGGCTTAAATGCATGTTTGATTCCCCTATTTTAATGTAATAGGAATTTTGATCTCCTTATTTTTAAAACCACTATTTAGTTCCCCCTATTTTACATTCTTTAGTATTTTTTTAATCCCTCGTCAATTTTGATGATTTGTTGCTATCATAAATGATATGTTGCGGTGATGTGATCATATGTGTTCGCTGATTCAATTTCATGTCATTACTAGGCATTTCCATGTCATTTATTATTAATTGAATTACATAATAAAAATCTAATTAAGTTAAAAAAATTAAAAGAATAAAGATTTATTTCGTTCCATTGAAAATCTAAAACAAAACTCTCACAAAGATTCATACGAGATTTTGCTCCAATTTAACTACAAACCCTATATCCGATTTTGCAGAAAATCAAATTTTAAGGCGTATCATCCATCATATTCCAATCTACTAACTATATTACACGCTTCTTAAGAAAATGATTGATTATGTTGGTTTTCATGATAAAAATAACATCAATTATTAAAATATCTTTATTAATTGTATATAAGGAAATAGTTAAATGAACCAAAATTCAACAAATAAAAATACATAAGTGGAAAATATTGTTAAATTAATATTTTAAAATGACAATTATTTTAAAGGAGAAAAAAATTAATGCAAATGAAAGACTTTCTATGAGATGGAGGAAACACTAAACATTTTTTTTAGGCATTGGAGCACTAAACAGAGCATGGGAATTAAATATTTATATTTAATATAGTTGGGTTTTATCTTCCTGTCAGAGTCGAACACGAAACCCATTTCTCTCTTCCTGCTACGCCTCCTTTAAACCCTAATATCTATCTTCCTTCAACAAAACAACAAACACTGTTTACTTTTCTCTCAAATTAATGCTGTCAGTTTAAACTGTTTCCATATAGGTTGTTGGTCTTGCATTTTCTGCTCTATTTTTGCAGATTAATCGTATAGTATTTCAGTCAGAGATAGTTGATCTACGAAAATCAATAGTTCTGGATACATACAAGGTTTTCTTCTTAATTTCCCTAGTTTTGGCTAAATGGTTTTGTTGTTTCATATCATGGAATATTAATTAAATTGATTTTATTGTTGTTGCGATGGTTGCAATGTTTTTGGTTGCTTATGATCAAAGGATGGAATTAATTGTCATATTGATTCAAAATATTTAATGAAAACACTTGAAATTAGTTCTTAGGTCAGTCCAAGTTCTCTCACTGTGATTATCCTTTTTATATATAGTTGCATAGTATGTGAATATCCCTTTGAAGCCATATCTGTGCAGAGAATGTCAATTAAGTGTGTATTTGAAGTTGTAACAGATAAAATGAAGGATAGTATTTGTACAAGAATTAATGGATTCCAATAGAAATAATCTTTTCTTTCTTGTGAATCAAAGAAAATTATAAAATTATAAAGAATTACTTTGTGAAACCATTTTCTATTTTCATTTTCTAATATATGTGTTCATTTTAACTTGTAAATAAGATGTGAGATTATTGAAGTGAACATTTTGATCGAGAGAATATGAAATCCTAGCTAGGGATGATACATTAAAGGAAATAATGAAATTGTATTCTTTTCAATTTTCCTTGTTTCTAAAAATGGCACACAATTGTTTACTTCAATAGTTTATTATCTCTTTGTTAGCAAGTAAGCTAGGGATAGAATTGACGATAGAATTAAGCGGTAGAGGGAGCTCAAAGGGAATCAAGGGAGATAGATATCTATAAATAAGTTTTATACTTTTGAAACTATAATAAATCCTAATGCAAATGGTAGAAATTTTAGCGACACATTTCATGATATGAGGTTAATAAATAATAATACATAGGATATCACATTCATGAATAGAAATGATCTTCTTTCCTATAAATTGGAGGTCTTGTAAAGATTTGAAGAATCTCGATCAATATAACACGCGTGTGATCAATTGTGTGAGAGTTTCTTGTAATGAAAGTGTTTTATCATTTCTTGTAACTCTTAAGTGAGAGTACTTAAATTTGCAGAGTGATACGCAATTCAGGTTAGTTGCTCAAGATATACAAGAAGTGTCTAACCACATAATTTTGTGTTTTCTTACTGTTTTCTTGGTGCATGTATTCTTATCTAAGATCTTTGGTATCTGCAGATTTTCCCTAACAAAATGGAAGATCAAAGTAGTGAGTTTAACACCATTTTAAAACCTTAGTTAAGGTTAGGATCAGTTTAATTTCACACTTATTGCCTCCTTCACTAATTAAACTATTATGAACTAATATAGAACTTCATGGCTCACACTTGAATATCACACACTTATTGCATATATATTTGAATTTCTCTTGATTGGTTTTCATTTGTTGTAAGGAACAATAAGAATTTGGAGAACTAGATAGATTTTTCAAGGGCAAGTTTAAGGGTATGTGTTGGCACATTGTATGTCCTAAATGTATGTCTTTGTCTTAATACCGTCTATTTGCATTAAGGTACTTGTCATGTTTTTTTGTTCAATGAATGCTACTACTGGTACTCTTTGAGCTCAAATTTTGTTTCTTTCTTTCTATTTTAGGAATTTTTTTGGACAAAACCTAAACAATATGCTGAAGCGGATTAAGTGATGATGTAAATTATCCAAATATCAAGAATGAAAAAACTAAAAAAAATGAAAGAAAATTACTGAAATTAACAACTTGATTTGAACTAGCTGTTGCTACATGTACTTTGATCATCAGATATTGTTAGAAGTTGCTCAAGATATTCAACTCCTAAATCCTCTAACACCAAAACACTTGATCCTTCTGATTGATCTTGTTTCCCTGCTTTATGATTGTTTACACCTTTGGATAACATCTTTCTTTGTTCACAGTGTCTCTCTTTGAGTGCAAGTGCAGGTGAAGACCCTTCTCTGCAATCATATTGAATCTCTTGCAAAGACTCTTTGACCCTTTGAACAGAAAAATTGAGCACAGCATTAGTACCTCTCATTGAAAATGCAGCTTGATCATAAGCTAAAGCAGCATCTTCAGCACTATCAAATGTTCCTAGCCAAACCCTCCTTCCACCTCTTGTTGCATCTCTGATCTCAGCTGCATACTTTCCCCAAGGTCTTTTTCTTACACCTATATATGATGATTTTTGATTCATCTTAGTATTATTCTGCAACACTTCTTTTGTTTCAGATAATGATGACTTCAAAATCAATTGTTTTGTCTTGTTTTCGGTAATTGGTGTCTGCGAACTCGATGAGAAATCGATCATATCAAAGGAAAGAAAATCATGATTAATATCAAATAATTCAAAGGAAATTTCTGAAGGGCCTTGCAGCATTTCCATGTCTGGGTTGTGGAACAAAGAGGGACAACTCCTATGAGTCATGGTTTCTGTTAATGCTTCTTGGTGTCTTCCCTTTTCAAATTAATGGTCAAACCGCACTGCAGGTTGTGTCCAAGTTAATGGTACCCCACTGCAGGTTGTATTCAATTATGGATATGGATTTGGATTATTCTAATGTAGCCAGAAAAATAATATTATTTATTAGTTTAGAGTCTAGTGCTAATAAGAAACATAGTTTTTGTCCCAAAACAGGTTAAGAGAATATATATCTAATATGCTTAATATTTTTTTAGGCAAGATCTAATAAGCTTATGTTACTATATAATATATATATTATTGAAGTTATTGCTATATAATATATATGTGCTTTGTCATGAACCCCTTTACCTTTTCATCTTCTTCAACCCATCCTCAATTAATTTAACCATAAGGTTTAAAGTGTTGAAGAACATAAGAATATTTAAGAACATCAGAATGTTCAACATAAAGTACATCCGTCAAAAAGGAAAGGAACCAAGAAGAAACATTCTGAAGTTCATATGTATGAACCCAAAAGGAGTTCAAAAGGTTGTTCAAAAGGTTCGTTAGAGCAAACCCAAAATTTCATGTCCATACCAAGAACATGCAAGAACAGAAGTGACGTGAACATATCATATGCAGAAAAGGATTTCGACTTTGGATCAAGAAATCATTAAAGGCATCTATGATGATTAAATGATTAATGGACTTTGATAGTTCTTGATATTTGTGTGTTCTTGATTGATTAACCAAGACACAAACAAAGTATAAATCAAACGAAGAATCAAGTGATCAAAGAACATTAAAGCTTATGAACTCAGTCAGAGTTCAGAAGGTTCGAAGATAGTTCAGAAGGTTGTTCTTAAGTTTTATCAAGAACAAGCCCAGGAATATATGAACATTATCAAGAACATTTCAGGCTCACATGACATAAATAAAACTGCAGAAAAGTACTATGACTTTAGATCAATCCAGGATTAAAGGCATTTTATTTGGATAAAAGTCAAAAAGCATATTCATTGTTCATCAAAGACTTATGAACAATTGAATTACAAAACATTAGAAATATTCTTCTAAGAATAACATCCTAGATGTTACATACAGTGCACTTCATTGATCTTTCACTATTAGGATTTGATTACATCAAATGGAAGTCTTACACATCATCCTAAGTGAAACAAAAGGAATATTCTGATGATCAGAATGTTCAACTCAGCACATGTTTTAAACTGTGAACAGTACAGTAGGTAAAAAGCAAAAGGAAAAGCAAAAAGCAAACTCAAAGCTAGGTTCATTTAGAATTAGACACATAAGGGAGCAGATACTGTTCAGTATCAGAAAATCCCCTAAAGCATGGGCTTGAAGTGACAAATCCATTTTTCTCTCTATTGCACAAGTTCCAAGACCAGATATGGAAAAGCTTATGTCCAACAACATTCTGAAGTATGTAAAAAGAACAAGATTCATAGTACAACCTAGAAATTCATGTGATATTCATATGATGAAACCCAGAAACACATCTGGTCTTCATCCACATGAACCCAAATGAAGATCATCAAGAACATAAGATGCAGCCTCAAGAACACAACAACATTATAATGTTCAGAATTTTCACCCAGATTTTCAAGTAAAAGGTAATGGGGCCCAGGACACATGACCATTGGTCACCCTCCAACTGCTACAAGAGCCCAAAAACTCTATAAATAGGAGTGAAAGGCTCAAGATTACTTGCATCATTGCAAAGCAACAAGAAAAACAATAGAAAAGTGTTGTGAAGCTTTAGCAAAAAATTGATCATCACAAAGATTTCAAGAAGTCTTTTAAAGTGTAAATCAATCCTCTCTTATCTTTTTAAAGATAAACATCTCCCTCCATTCGTCTTCTCTTGTCCGATTTCAATCATTCAAACTCCAAACAAATTGTAAAGAAAGTCTTATCTTGCTTTAGGGTACTAAAGTGTTAGTTTGAGCAGAAGTTGTAAAAGTCTAAGTGTGTAACTTATCAAGAAGGTGCAAGCCTGCCGAGGCTTAGAGAATACATCTATTGTAATTGTTCAGGTGAACAAGATTGTAAGGTGTAGGATTTGAGAGGTTATCTCAAGCATCATAGTGGAAACTCTCACAAGATTGTGAGGAGTGGAATAGCTCACATTGGATGAACCAATATAAATCTTGTTGTGTTCTTCGTCTCTTCTCTATACTCTTTATTTTCAGTATATACCACACACACACACACACATATATATAAATTGTTTCTGCAATACTACTTCATAATGTTTTGAAGTCAGTTCACTAACTTAACCATTCCAAGTCCAAAACTTGAGAATCAATTTTAAGTTACAGGTTTAATTTTTTAGGGTCACAATTCAAAGCCCCCTTCATTGTGACTATTTTATCTTCTTTAGTTGTTACTTTTAATTTAGACCGTATGATTTAGTGGTAGTTTTTTCTACAAGATATATATATATATATATATATATATATATATATATATATATATATATATATATATATATATTAAAAAAAAAAAAAATATTATATTCTTTTTTCTGAAAGCCTTGTAACACCCACGCCGCGTTGGCAAACAGGTTCAAGGGCGGATGGAGATGGATTCCAACCACCCTTTACATTCCTGCAATTTAATATTACTTTGTTATTCCTTTATTTTCCTTTTTCTTTTGCAATTTGCATTTCTTTTCATCTTTCTTTATTTTCCTTTCTTTTGAATATGTTCACTTAAGCATTTTTCTATTGTGTTGTCATGAGACAACTTGTTATTAAAAGTTGTTGGATTCAATTCTAAGACTAATAAGACCAATAATTTTGTTCTTAAAGAATGCATGAAGTGATATCATAAATCGCGAGACTTGAACGAACACTTTAAAAAGAGATTTATCCGGTCCTAAATCATTGATGGATAATGAAGTTTATATTACCAAAAATTGGTGTAAACAAGTTTGAATCGTCGTTCCTGTTTGCTGCGAGCACCCACCCCTTGCAGATAGGGGGTGTGAGGTAAGTAATTGGTCCAACGTTAAATTGGGCCTTGGACTACTACATGCATAAGATTTTCAGCGGTCCAAAACAATATTTCTTATTTTATTTATATCAAAGAAAATTTTATCGGTTAGAAAATGAACTACACATCCATACACTGAAATTGAACTAGGTATGGCAACTTGGCATGTTGGATCCGGATTTCGCCTCCTGCACCCTTGCCATACACTTCTCTTAAAATACTTGCACCTGACTGTCATTGGGGTTTGAATTTAGGTTCTCATTTTCCCTATCGACAGAGATCGGATTTTTCCATCTTGCACCCACCCATCATATACAAAAAAATAAAAATAAAACCAAAATTTTAATTTATTATATAATTAATAGGATAAAATAATAATTGTTAAACTACAATAAAGTAAAATTATATTTTCTATTGAGAGGAGATTAAATGTATAACATATAATTAACTATTAGGTATTTTTTTTTAAAGAACTATTAGGTAATATGAATAGATAAGGGTATGTTTGGTTCTGAAGAAAGAGAAAGGAAAGATAGGTGAGTGGATGGATGGAAAGAGAGTGGAAAGATGGACTTTCTACGGTTTGACACAATAAAGGAAAGAAACTTTTTAGCAGGTTTCACATAAAAAATGTTTATGTGCGCTGAACTAGGCAGAAAGTGGAAAGATGCCACTATTTTTATTGAATGTGCCCCCCGCTCTTGTATATTTTTACAATCCACGTTTCAATGTGTTTTTTTGTCTTTTGCATAGTACTCTCATACAATATTTAATTATTTTTAATACTTATACACATTTCTTATGAGACATGCTCATGGGTAACCATTTTTTGGACCAATTTTAATACAATGTTTATACCAAAATTATTTAAATGTATTTTCATTGAAAGTTATTTAAATAACACAATAACATAGGATTATTTATGTCTTTTACTAAATTCATCTCTTTCTTTCCTCATTACTTTTACTCTTACCAAACAACCAACAAATCATTTCACTTTCTACTCATTTTCTCTCTCTTCCTCTCTCTGTTTTAACTTGGAACCCAATACTTATGCTAAGAAATCTAATTACAAACCTATTTATATAAGTACAAAAAAGTGTTTGTTCGCTTGGCATTGGCTTTCTTCAAATGGAGCGAAGATACAACTGGTTTGCTACAGTCATAAGCTCATAGCTCATTAAGTGAATTGTTGTTGGCCAATCGAAGACGCTCTAGAATTTCTCCTTGGAACTCTCAGTAATTTGCTCACTTTCACTATTCTTTATTCTTCTAGTGAATTTACTTTTGTCACAATTCCTTCCTCGATTGTAATCTTGTCAAAAACCTACAAAATTGATAGGAAAAAGACAATAGTAGCCTTCTGACTTATAATATTAATAATTTGCATATTTACATTAAATTGGAGTTTTTCAATTAGATAACTTGTTAGACAAGTTAATAAGTGCTACTGAAAAAAGAAACTATTTTTGACACTTATCAACTCTCCCCAACTTAAAACTTTGTTTATGCATAAACAAAAGTTCTAAAATAAATAATTCTATTTCTCCTAAAACAAGAAGGAATGCAAAAAGGATTTTACAAGGTTTTTAGTCAATCAACAAAAAAACAGTATTTGGAAATACATGAATCATTTTTAATTGATTGTGCAAGGCTCTCAACTACCTTTTTCTTAGAATCAAAGTATGAATGTGAAATAAATCTTAATTGCAAATACATTTCATTTATTCCAAATCAATAGCATGATTAAGCGTGAATCATTTCTAACTCACAACAAACAAGTAAAAAGGGAAATTTTAGGCTCATATGTGAAGTTGGTTGACATCAGGCAATGCGCTAACATCCTGATCAAGTTAAACATATATCTAAGCATACTAGTTTGAAAGCATCAAACATAGATAACTAAGGTCTTCTTTAAGGGTTGTAATGAGGCTTGACTAAAAGAAAATGTCATTTAAGTAGAAAGTGATTCAAAAAGGCCTTGGAGTTGGGACAAGGGAGCATTCTTTTCTATTTACATTGTACAAGTTGTGCACAACTATTTATCTCCATATTTATTACTAGTAAAAAAATGCTATGAACACACATTTTATTACTAGTGTTATTCAAAATTTCCCTTGTTATTTCAAAATAACCCTTTTGGTGATACTAAAATTATTGATGAACTATTCTTGACAATTAATTTTATTTTTTTCTTTTCTCTTTCTATTTTTCATTTTTTACCTTTTCTTTTGTTATCAAATTCTTTCTCGTAATATTTTCCTCCCCTCAAGTTTCCTGTAACTTGGAAATATACATCCATATGTTTACAATCGTTGACTGCATCTTTGAATTCTTGAAAGAGCCAAGGCTGAAGATTATGAGCTCCATGTTTATCATCCCTTGAGAGTATATTGATGGAATCGTTGAAAATGCACCACATAATAGAGCTTATGTTTGAGAGACTACACATGATATTCCAAGATTTACGAAGATGTGTTATGCCAGAGACGTGCCATCGATCACTATTATTAACTAAATGAATCTGAAATTTAGATTTTTGCTCATAAATTATAATAGTAACCGGAGGGTGTAATATAGAAATAAAGAATTGTGCAACTATTAATATAATATAATTTCTTTTTTTAAGAAATCAAAATGATATATATATATATATATATATATATATATATATATATATATAATGAACAACAGACTATCTTCCCGGCACAAAATGTACCTCAGAAGACATCCGAAAAATACAACAAAGGTTCAACAAAAATATAACAAATTAACCAATACCCGCACAAAGAAATTGGCACCAATTATGAAAGCTATACTGAAAATTAACAATTTTAGCCTTAAACCACCAGAAGGAGAGAAGCTTGACCTTCTCCAAAAGCTGAGCTGGAGCATTTTTTTTAAAGCGAAATAACCTGTCATTTCTTTCCTTCGATATTACCCATGAACTAGCAAACCAAATCGACTGCATTAGAGAGCATCGATTTTTTGCAAAACCGGAAGATGTCTGAACAAATAAAAATGATCCTGAATATTAGTTGGATCCGCTGGAAAAACACCAAGCCAATTTCTAACCAACTGCCAAAGCTGACCATTGAGCCTGAGAAGAGATAATATCTCTACGGGACATGTTTGTTTTAGTAGGCAACCTATTCCGAAAAAGACGCCAAGCGAACACTGAAAACTTCAAAGGAACATCCTTCCTCCACAACTGCGTCGCAGGGACATGAGTAGTAGGGGCGGCCCTGAGATGAGCAGGCGATAAGCCCCACTAACAAAATATCCTGCAACCGGATCATGAGTTCACCTCTAAGAGTCATCAGAATCAACCTACAATAAAACATCTGACAACATATTCCTACACTCCACTACTAAAGCTTCCTCCCACGCCCACAACCACCTACGCCACTTCAAAGCCTCCGCTCCTTCATCCCACCCCAACCAAACATGTGTGCGACAATTGTCATTTCATTTTCTGATAACTCATACAAACGGCGAAACCTTACACAAAGGGACCTCCCCCATCCACCTATCCAACAAAAACAGAATACTAGCACCATTACCGACATTTAAACGTAAGTTGTCAGGAAACAAACTACCCAACACCCCCC
>Ga0228711_1008500_pt1 | contig 14356 bp, 6 predicted proteins | sample MedpolnodulmetaG_2_FD_177996 | JGI IMG/M metagenome (GOLD analysis project Ga0228711, IMG submission 177996) | Root nodule microbial communities from Medicago polymorpha collected in Santa Monica, California, United States - brown nodules | ecosystem: Host-associated > Plants > Roots > Nodule...
TGTAAAAGAATAAAAAGATTTTTTTTTTTTTTTTTTTGAAGAGAGAATCAAAGGATTTAAATTCAAAGATTTCCTATAAAAGAAATAAAAGAAATTCGAAGATGGTAGAGAAATGTGACAGAAGCTGGTACCAAAATACAAACTAATATTACAATACATTCTTGGGAAACTCAAGACTTCGGCATTCCCTTCCTAAATGTTTGAGAAACAAGTAACTTGAGTTAGTTACTTCATATGCAAGCTTCTAGATAAACTACTAAGCAAAGATAAAACTAATTCTAACTAAAATGAATTAATAATCTAATAAACAACATCACCGATAGTTATGCTGTCCAATGACCTCTTACACCCAGATTTGCCTACCGGATTCTCAGCCACCATTGTGTTGCTGCAAGAATCAACGCAGTCCAATGCATCCTACGCATAGCAACATAACAAATTAAATGCATATACCCAATGCAAACTCCTTAAAAAGTTATTACTGTAAAGGGGCAATCACACATCTTGGGTAAATCACATAAGTAAATTGCTATCAGATGTATCATTAAATGCCAAACTTTTAATAGCCAGCATGCTGTGGAAAATATTTATTATATGTGGTTTCCCGTAATTTTTTATGCAAAGCATATGTGACTGTTAACATGCTCAATGCATACTTGTTATTAACACCACTTAACACAGTAGTTATTCAGGCATGCTACACACCAATTAATCAACACAACTCTCCATACTAAAATTTGATAGTCTCTATAAAGTTGAGCCACGCGCCCCATAATAATGTGAAAGACATTTATTTCATTGTCTGTTAATTGAGCCCATCATTTTAACCATTTAACTTCTCCACACACAACAAATAGTTGGAATCAAAAATGCTTTTATACTCTCATAAATTACATTATAGTCGGTTAGAAACTCAAAAACACGTATATATCTAATTAAATAATCATCCCTTCATTTTCTTAGGCTAAAAATACGTATAATAATTGTTTCTCACATGCAGATAAATCTTAAGAACTTTGCTTATTCATAAAGCACATAAAAACTTATTTCATATTCATAAAAGTAAGATAAATGTATCAGCGGCTATTCTTATCATCATTATTTTAATGGGAGACAATTTTAACCTCTTAACTTTGCTTATTCATCATGTAATAATATTATGAATAATATTATTATACGATAGGCGCATGAGATTAAATCTTAAGAAAATACTTTGCATTGCAAATTATTTATACTTGAGTTGAATATTCCATATATTGTACACAATTTTATTATTATCTTAATAACATGAAAACACTTGCTATCCCCTTGTAAAAAAAGATTTCATAATAACAATGACAATGTAAAGGGAACATGAATAAAACATGTGAATATACTGCCAGGCTCATTTTCTTTGCATCCATTAAAATTGCACGGTGCATGCTACTTGAGTAATTCAGTTGAAGGGCACAATAAAAGAATCCATATGAGCAATCATACATTCTGTTATTATGTGACAGATAAAAGAAACGCCGTAACTTTGAAAAAGATCATTGCATAATAATATGGATACAGTAGTAGAACAAACATAACAGATAGATCTCAAAATGCGACATTACATAATAGTTGGATTTGAAATGCAACACAAACAAAATAACAAAGTCTCAAAACGCCTTACAACTGAAAAATTGTCCCATTAAACATAAAAAAATTGGGACAAACCATAAGAATACTTAAAAAGAAAGACAATATAGTTTTGAAAACACTACTGCTTTACAACTGAAAAATTGTCTCATGGAAACGAAACTCAACACATATAGTTCTGTACTGCAGTCGTAAATCATTCAAGAGTTTGTTCAAATCAGATGATGGGTTTGGATCCAAAGGAGTTGTGCATGAATATACAACATACATGTTAATTAATAATGCAAATAGAATAAAACAACAAAAAGTTGCAAACAAAATTAAACAGTATGGATATGATACCCTTAAAACAATGCAATGCAAGCAAGCTTTGGAACTCAGGAAAGACCATTGAATGATGAGCAGAACTGATATTAGTATGTTTTAGGGTTAAGGGCGAATAAAACAGTACCATGGGCGTGATAGAAGGGCCAATTTAATTATGGGGAGAGGGAAATTCAAATTCAAATTGAGAAGACAGAAAGTTATCAAGGCTAGTGGGTGTAAGGCATTAACTACACGTATAAAAGCTTCTTAAGGAAGCTAGGTTTAGTTGTATAGGAGGGAAATTAGGGGTGTGGTTACACGTGTAAAAGCTTATCATGGAAGCTAGGTTTAGTTGATTAAGGAGAGAATTAAGGAGTGTGATTAGGGTTAAGTTATAGCTAAACCTTATAATCTTTTAGAATAAGAAGAGAAGATTGGTCTCTTCCAATCCTTTGCCAAGTAACTTAATCCCTCTTTCGCTTGTCTCATAACTTCCCTTTTTATAACACAAATACATAACTGCCACTCATAGCTATCTATCCTAATTAAAACAATATATAATTGTTCTTATAGTTAAAATATAATATAACCTAACCGTCTTATTTCAATACTAAGAACCGTCTAGCAAAATGTCACTGAACACTCAAGTGGAGAAAACGAAGATGATGCCCACAGTCGAAGAAAAGACAATCCTTGCTGATTAGCTGAAAGCAGAGAAACAATTACGTTGATACAGTAGTTAGAAGTACTTCAACTTCTGTTCTACAAAAATGGTCACTCTCAGGTTGGAGCCATCAGCAGATATTGGAAAGGCATCCAGCACATGATCCTTGAGCAACAAATATTTTCAAGACACCAATTAGGTAACAAATTAATGACAAGAAAAGTATATTGTTGTCAACAATTGAGATTTATTTGTTGGATTCAGTCGTGTCTATTGGATGAAATGCTCCACATATATAATGCAAGTCGGCCTATTTTAGGATTCATCTTTCATTTTTTAAATCCCTACAATAATACAATTTCTTCTCTTATATCTCATCAAAGGTTCACACATGTCCCTCCACGAATTATGAAAAATGATGGCCATAGCAATTCACCAAATGGGGTCATCACAGGAAGCCATGAAAGCCCTTACTAAAAAAACACAACAACAAAGAACAAGGAACCCACGACCCATTTCGCTATAGGTGAAGCGACTTACCAATTAAACATAAATATTATTTTTTTAATGCTAAAAAAATAAGTTTATTTTTTTTGGTAGTGAAAAAATAAGTTTGTTTAAATATTATACTCCTAACTACTTATACAGATAAAAAAATACTTTTCCTCCACTTAAAATTTTCATCTTCTATTCCTCAAATTCATTATTTTCCACTCCATTAAAATCTGTCTTACCAAAGAGTATCTCAATGAAGGCATTTAAGAGGGTTAATATACATAGGAGAGAATATGAACTCATTTCTTCTTTCTCTTTTTAATTATAGGGCCATTTTAAAAAAATAACGGGAATTAAGACAGTGGATATTTATATTAAATATGTTTGTAATTAATATTGTTTTTACAATTTTATCCTTTAAGAGAGAAGGTTGGTTTATGTTTTCAACATATTATTTATTGATGATTGAAGAAAAAGATGTATAATAAATAGGGACATGTATGTAAAGAAATAATTAATGTAGTTGAAATCTTATAAAAAGGGAAGAAAAAAAATTTCAAAAGCGTATTATAATTAAGAACGGAGTTATTACCCATTGGTAAAACATAAAGCTGGCAAACTGGATTGCATTGACTTTGTTGAAACAACGTAATTAAGATACGGCAGCATTGCGGTATAAAAATATATAAAAGAGTGTCCTTCAAAAAATATATAAAAGAGTGAGAGTGTGTTCTTTTTTTTACAAAAAGTATGGGTTGTTTAATCCTTTAAAAAAAAAGCATGGGTTGTTTAAGAGTTGCATATTTTTAAGGTTAAATATCATTCACAATTAAGTTAGTTGTTAATAACAAATTAGTCGTTTACTTTTATTTTGCTATAAATTAGTTCTTTTAACAGTTTTGTTTGTAACAAATTTGTTTTTTAAGTCATAAAATAATTATAATGTTATCATCTTTTTTATTCAACTTCTTTAAAAAGTGTTTACGTTACCATTTAACATGAAAGCGATAAGTTTAACAATTGTTTATTACACCAAACATGATTACTTACACATATTTTTTTTTATGGATTCAAACTTAATTTTACACATAAATGTTTTCTGAGCAACATTATAAATCAAGTAATCGAATGGACGTCGTTTCAAATCAAGACTAAGTAATACACATATGAATCATAATTTTGAGAGCAATGGATTTGGACCCACTACTTAACATAGCATTAAACGTCGACAAATTTTTTTTTTAACCGAGTGTGATGAAAAGAGAGTAAAGATGAAAATATTTTACGATTTAAATGATCAATTTGTAGAGAAAAAAAACTTAAAGACATCTAACTTTAAGGAAAACACAAAATATTTGACCTATTTTTATTTATATCCTTGGAGTAGAAGTGATGTAACCCTATGGGGACCATTTAACGACTAATATAAGAGGTTCAATCTCATCTATTTGTAAGAGTTCAATTTAAAGCAAGTATGTACTTAACCCACTAAAATTGATATTAGAGGAGAATCAAACTTGAAATCTTGAGATACACTCTAAACTCTCGTTATGTGTCAATTTTAAACAACCCTCTTTCAGTCGCGTATACATCAATTGTTTGTTTCTTCTAGTTATGTGTGTCTTCATATACCTCCTCTATATTGCGTCATCTAACCATGCATGTTTTGCGTCTTAATAATACTACGTTTTATCATCACCATCCATTTTAATTTTATCCACTTCACTTCACAAAATCCCATTATATCCATCCCACTTGTTCTATAGAATATTGTGTTTGCATCTTCTTCAACTTTTTAAGCTGACCTACTTTGACAGTTCACAGCCTTGTCCTTTGTTCCAATGCTGGTGAAGGTAGACAGACATAGGCATACACCACCTCCTCCTCGTGGGGAATGTACGTGTTATAGAAAACAGAAAAATAGCTGTATTTTGTTTTGTTCGTTATATCCATTGTGAATACAAAGTTATCCATTCTGTTTTGGATATTTGTTTCTACATCACTCTTTACTCTTTTTTTTATGCGATACATCACTCTTACTTTATAATTTTGATAGAATATTTATTATATTTTGTTCTTTAATTCATATTATTTTACTTTATAATTTTGATAGAATATTTATTTTATTTTGTTCTTCAATTTATATTATTTACATGTCGAACTTAAAAGTTAGCTAAAGGATTGGTTAATAGCTTTCAAATTGCAAGGTTTTTAACAATTAAACAAATAAGAAAAACGCTAACAGGCGATATACATAAGTAATAACTTTTACATTGAAAATTATATAGTTATGACTTTTATATGTGTTTGAATTGCAAGTAATCTGGAAAACCCGGTGTGACCCATGCGGATATGTGATCGAACCGATGACCTGGTATGACCCACCTACGAACCGGACCGGATCCCCATTGAATATTTTATAAAAGATTTACCAAACGGTGGCAAGCGGGAATCAAACGAGGGACAAGGAATAATTTATTGTTCCAACTTACCAACCGGCTCTATCAATTTTTTTGATAGAGTTTCATCTGAAGTCTATATATTTAATTTATTTATTTATTGCTAACGCATATGCATGTTTTTTTTAAAGAATATATATATATATATACACACATGTTTAATACGTTTTTAATATATGATATAATCTCACATATTTATTTGATAATTATAAAATATATTTTCCTATTAGTTTTTCTTGTTAACGTGAATATGATTTGATATATATTCGGTACATAATATACATACATGTAAATATGATGGAAGAATATGAAGTTTTTGTGTTTTTTAAATGTGAAATTTTATTAACTTTTGTTTTACAAAGATTGGGTGAATAGTTAAGCGGTCCGACTAGTGATCCATTGGTCCGACCAGTAATCCAATGACACAGTGCCTTGGTTGGGTCGATTACTGGTCCGGGTTTTAAAACACTAACTTAAACAATACTCTTAGGGTACTTGTTAATAAGACTAAAAAAATATTGGCATAAGTAAAAGTAAAATGTAAAGAATAAATGTAAATGATTAATGTGAGTAAAAATGATACTCCCTCCATCTCAAAATAAACGACATTGTTTGACTATGTGCACTATTCGTATAATATATATTGACTATATATTTTCACTATTCGATAGATGAAGTACACTTGCAAATAGTAAGGATTCACTTCATTTGAAAAATAAACGGAGGTATGAATTACCACAATTTTGGTACATAAATGTGTAGTGTCGCCTATTTTTTATGCATAAATGTGTAGCGTCACCACTTTTAAAAAAACAAGTATTTATATTTTTTTTTACTACAAAACTATTATAATTGACACCTCTATTTCTTTTGATAATGGACATCAGCGCCATAAGCTAAGTGGTTGTTCTTTGCGTTCAACCCCTAGAAAGAGAAGAGTTTGACTTTATCGAATAATTGATGAATATAATTTCCTTCTGCTGAAAAACACGATTGTTCTGCTCCTTCAATAACACCTAGACACTAGCCAACCAAATCAGATGAAACAAATAACGACTCTTCCTAGAATCGCTTCCTAAATGACCAAAATGTTTAAAGCGATCAATTATATGCTACATCTCTGCTGAGCAAATGCCCACCCATTGATGAATAAGAGGACATATGCGTCCAAACAAGTCACAACCCACAAAAAAAGGGTATGTACTTTCCTCCCGCTCACACTCACTCATGCAAAAACCTGGGTGAACCTGGATACATCCATGATGACTCAAAATATCTTTTGTTGGTAATCGATTTTGAAGCAACCTCCACTCGAAATAGGAGACCTTCAATAGTACCGCTTTTGACCAAACTATGTCATAGAGGAATGATCTATTCGTTGACCTACTTCTCCTCCAAACTAACAACCTTCCCTACCATTTCCACCCATCTTCTTGTACGCCTCAACCTAAAGTACACATCACAACCACCCTCACAAACTTGTTTACCGTTAAATCAAATAGCCTTCTAAACCTGTCACATAGAACACCACCCTCTAGCCACTAATCATTATATATATTTTCATTTTTTTACGCATTATATATATTTTCATTGCAGCTTATATACTTATTTTAATAGTATAAACAGTCTAAAGTAGTTGAAAAATAAATGGTTTTTTTTAATATATATTTTATTGAACAAAGTTTAGATGAATCGAGGCTCATCATAATTGGAATAAATCCAAAAATTTAATGAAAATTAACAAAGAGCCCATATATTAACACAGAATTAATGATAATTGAGTTCACGATGTTATAAATAAGTCAATCTAATTGAAGTAAATGAAAGTGACCCATTCTTAGTTCAAATCTTTTGAGAAAAACTTTTAAAACCACGTTGGCTAATTTTTTATTACTTTGAATATATTTTCTATCAAAAACAAAACTTAATCAAATCAACACATTACATCCCTAATCGATCAATGTTCTGTCACAACTTTCATTGTGTCCCGGACCTAGTGCATAAGACATGCACACATGGGCAACACTGACAGGCCTCCATTTACTACAAGATAACAACAAAAGCTAGGTTGTATGACTATGACCATTCGGAATTGAGATGAATGATTCCTCAATCTGTCCCCAAATTCAAGATGGCAAGTTCAACTATCTAATTAAGTTAATGTGACAAAAATATGGTCTCCGATTCAAGTTTACTACTCCCTCCATCCCTATATATAAGCATCATTTGTCTCTAATAAAAAAATATTTATATATAGGGACGGATGGAGTATTAGATTAACATTTCTGAAACTTGACTTCGGCAAACTTGCATTTTTTTATAATCCCAACAAAGTTGACACCATCAACTAAGACGACTACAAATATATTAGAAAGAAAAAACATAAGGTATAAGATCATTCACAATCATATAAGACTTGTACATATTATGTATCATCATTGTGGAAAAAAAAGCTTGAGTACTTGATGAATCTGAAGAATTCAGATAAATATATGTCTAGCACGTATTTATCATTGAAAACGAAATGTAATGATATAAAATTATTGATAGATGATTAATGAATATCGTTTAAGAAATTTGTGTGAAGTGCTAGGTTGGAGGGATTGAATGTTTATTAGATACTAATATTAAAAAGTTATAAATGAATGATGTGTACGTGTGACCCATTTAAGTACTAAAAATTGATTTCTTCATTGTGGATGCTCTAAGAAGACTACTGGAAAAGTACTGAAGTCGCATATTGAAAAGATAAAATTTTGTATAAGATGTTGGAGCAAAATGTGTTTAACATACGTTACCCTTAGAGTTTTGATGATAACAAGGTATTAAAAATCGTCAATTGAATATGCTAATATTTGTTCAAGTGTACATGACCATAGACAAAAATTTGATATCTTTATAAGGTTCTGGAAGAACAAAAGAGAGCAAAGGAATCAACAAAAAGGAAACTTGAAGCATCTGAAGAAAAGTGCATCTGAAGTATAAGTGCTCCTGAAGTGATGACGTCATCAGAAACAAGTTCGTCAGAAGCATCTCATCAGAAGCAAGATCACCAGAAGTTAAAGTTCATCAGGAGATGAGAGACTTAAAGCTTCAATGGCTGGGTAATTGATTTAATCTCGTCCAGCATTGCAGAAGACTAAAAGAGTGTAACAGCGGCTTTTGTGAAGGAATTTGAAAGCATCAGATGCTTGTTCTATCAAGAGCGTTGACAAACGACAATTGTACGAACTGTACAACCACTTCCTCCACTACTCTGTTCGTGTCTCTGCAACAGGACAGTAATAACAGCTCTGCCTGCAGAAATGTTCCTTCAAACTAGGAATACATTTGAAATTGATCCTTCATAGGACAATAACCATATCAGGCAAAAGATCATTGATGATTTTAATCAAAGCTTCAAACGACTCTTTATTGTGTTGGCAACTTTCCAACGTATCTTTCACACCTCTATATAAAGGAGTGAAGACCTGCTAGTTGGAAATACATACACACACAAAAAGCAAGACTCATACAACAATTCAAAGTCTCAAACTCTGTTATTGTTCCTCATCTAAAGTCACTTAAAATTTCTTATCAAAGTTCATATTTTAGAAATTCTAAAGTCTTAAGAATTTGTATCTGATTTGTATTGTGAACACCATTGATTGTATATCAAGTGTTCAAACTCAAACAAACTTCTTTGTAATTCTGTTTAATTAGAAGTCTCTTTCTTGTGTGCTTGAGCAATAGAAGTCTCTTGCAGTTGTGCTTGAGCATTGGAAGTCTCTTGACTGTGTTCAAGAGCATAGGAAATCTCTTGCAGTTGTGCTTGAGTAATTTGAAGTCTCTTGCTAGTGGTAGCATTGAGCAGTTGTAATTTGATATTACATTTTTTAATGAACTCTCCTTGGAAGTGCAAGGAGGACATGACTACTTCCGGTTTGTGGAAGGAACCTGTATAATTGCTTTGTGTCCTTCTTCTCTCTCTCTCTCTCTCTCTCTCTCTCTCTCTCTCTCTCTTTCTCTCTCTCTCTCTCTCTCTCTCTCTCTCTCTCTCTCTCTCTCTCTCTCTCTGTGTGTGTGTGTTTTTATCCGCTGCATTTAGATTCTGATTATCACTTCAGAAGTTGAACTCTATCTGCTTCTGAACAGTGACTTCAGTAGGAGAAATCGAGAAAAAGTAAACACAATTCAACCCCCCTTCTTGTGTTTTTCTCACCTTCATAAGAGATTCTTAATAGTGAAAACACCGCATATATAATTTATAGCATTGAAAATATATTCATTTCTTTTTTTAAAGTAAAATATACATTATAATTGTTTTATACGATTTGTCATTTTTTAAAAATATTGAATGATTTTTTTCATTTTCGATCTCAATAAAAACATCACTCGCTATATAAGTAAGCAATGGATAAATTTTATATATAGCAAAAATTTCTCCATAAAATTGGGACCTTTTAAGTTTAGTCCTTACTTAAATAAAATTTCTCCAGAAGATAAAATTTCTCCATTGCTTACTGCTAGAAATAAAATAAAAATAACACAATTAAAATTTGAAAAGGGGAACTAGTTACCATTTTTTAGGGTCATGCTAACTAGGAAATAGTTAAGCATACAAGTATAGTAAGAATTTCTTAGAACTTGTGTAATCAAGTACTTAAAAGTGTAGAAAATGTCATTTTTAAGCAAAATTTACCCTTTTTTGTTTCCTTAACTAGTGTCATTGGACACTCGGGAAAGTAGTATCTGAGGCAGGACGAATAGGACGATCATCCTAGGCCTCAAAAAAATAAGTATGAAATTTGGGTCCGAACAAAAAACAATTAGGGGTTCATTAGATCCAAAAAAAATTATTTATCTATGTTGATGACTATGACATCTCCCAAAGAAGTTTTTCGAAGTTAAAATTATTGAAAAACTAGTTGAGATTGTTAATGTCACAAAAAAAGTTGAATGATCTTGTCATTTCATGTACTGAGAAAGATATGATATAACATGATACAGAGACAATTATTAGTGACTTTTCATCTAGAAAAAAAATCAAAATGTTGTGCAGACCGAAGATTTTTTAAGAATTGGTTAGACTCAGTTAGACTCAAATTTCAACATGTTAGCATATAGAAAATTGAAATCACAGACATTTGTACATCACATTCTAGTTTGAGGTGCAAGCTATAGTCTTGCACAAACACCGTACAGGGGCATATATAACACAACATGGCTATCAAATATACACAGGATAACTATAGCCAATGAATAATAGTAATGGCAACATTGACAAATAGAAATCATCATATGATTCATGTGGAAGGAAATAACGCCTAAAGTGAAGTAACAAATAGTAATGGCAACATTAACAAAAAGTAATCATCATATGATTCATTATAAGTTGCAAGAGGAATGCCACTGAAAGAAGCTTTGGAGCGTAGCAACATCAGCTCTGTAGTGTTTTTGTGTAAATTCAAATAAACTTGACCATGTGAAATCAGGGTACTTTCTTGCCTCATTTTTGCTTAACAATTTTTCTGGGGGTCTCACCACTTTGTCTTCTCTTGGACACACAAAGAAAACCAATGATCTTCTTTCTCTGTATCTGTTCACTAATGCCCTGTGGAGGCAACTCTTGTATCTCCCATTTGATAACGCCTGAAAATACACAAGAAAACTAATGAGAAATGTTGTTTCTACCATCATTTTTTGATAACTCTCTCATACTCACGTTATCTTCTTATTCTCATTCTTTATTTTTTTTTCTCTATATTGTTTTTGACCAATGAAAAGGAAAAAAAAAATTATCACAAAAATTGTCTTAAATAGTTGTTCAAATATCATTACTTAAAACTAATATAAGTTCCGGTAATTATGTCTACAAAATGTTTCTATTGATATTTATAAAGATATTTTAGTTTAGAAATTAAGTAATATAATAAAATGATATGAGACACTAATTGTAAAAAGAGTATAGTTGTCTGTACTGGTGATTTTTTTTTCGTAATCAAGTAATAAAAAGAAGGTTATTTTAGGATTAGTTGGTCACTATTCACTTTCTTTGTGGCTAATAATACTATTGACTTTCTTTGTGGCTAATATTAGTAAAACTTATTTTTTGAGTTTTATTAGTAAAACTTATTAAAGTTACTTGTGTAAAAGTGATATGCACATGCTTAAATTAATATAATTATTTATAAAATATTTTTAAAACTGCTTAAATTAATTAAGTCGCATTATTTTATTTTATTTTATTTATACACATATTTTAAATATTTAATTTAATTTTTATTTTAAGTATCTTTAATTTTTATTTTTATTTTGACAAAGTATCTTTTGCTTATATAGAGAGAAATCACCATATCATTGTTTTTTTTTAAGGAAATCACCGTATCATTGTTATTAGGTTAATTTTAAATAGACTTAAATACATTTTAGTTTCCTAATTTAACAAATCTTAGATTTTTTTCCATAATCAATTGAGACTTATTTTTTATGACATGTCATTTTCATTAATAATATAAAATTATATTTGATAATATAATATCTAATTTGCACTAGAAATCTTGTTATACTATTCTTTTTTAGTGTTGTCAATGAGTTGGATTGGAATATGGTTTATGATAAAACCCTATAACGTCATTTGATTCATGTAGCCGACCACACTTAGTGAGATAAGGCTTGATTGTTGTTGCCGTTGATCAAATGTAAACTTATTCTTTCAAAAAAAATACATGACATTATTGCATATAAAAAAAAGATGAAAACAGTATAGTAAAAAGAAATTACATACCATGAAAGTATCACCTATGTTTATGACTAATGCTTCAGGTCTAGGGCGAACGGCCACCCATTTGTCATCAGCAAAAACTTGTAAACCTCCAACTTGATCTTGATGAAGAATGGTTAATGATGTTGGATCTGAGTGAGGGCCAGTACCAAGGGTGAGACTAGAACTTTTGCAAGGTGGATAATTGTTACATCTCATTATTGAGTCACCATCTTCAAAAAATCTTCGATAATGCAAACGATCTATCCCCAGACTAATGGCCAAGAGCTCCATAATTACTAAAGATAATTCTTTCATTGCTTCACAGTACTTTTGATACACCCATCTATCCCATCATAAAAATATAAAGTCAAAAGAATTGCCAAGTGCATTTGTCTTTCAATAATTGCGGCATATCAGCCAAAAGAATATTTTATGATAAGCAGCATATCACCCAATATAGTTGGCTGTCCTTGTTCTAGTACTTGAATTGTTGGCTAGGTCACAACAGAGGGTAAAGTGGGATTTGGATAGGATTGTTGTCGTCACAACTCCATATGCATTCATAAAGGATATATATGGTTTTTTTTTTTAACCTTTAGATTCTAAGGGAAAATGGTTCATAGTAATCTAAAGTTCAATTCAGACGTAAGTAAAATTTGATTAATAATTGTTTCATCCAAGAATTAAACTCAAATTTTCTTAGACAACTCGTTCTAGATAGAGCTCGTTAGTCACTTAAGTCAAATTACTTGGTTATATTTATGGTTGTTTAATGAAGTACGTAAGTCATATTTCAAACTCGATATTTTAAATTTTTAAAACAATTTAAAATTTGTTTACTAGTTATCATTCCATCTTGATCAAACGACCATCAATATGTTCTTTTCTAAAGAAGTTAAATTAATCCATCGAAATTGACATCAGGGGAGACTTGACCCTAAAACTTTAAAAGGGAGACCCATCCATCGAAATCGAAGTTGATGGGGAGAATTGTCATAATCTCTACAACTTTGACCCTTTAAATTGACTATAAGAGTAGTCTTTAAATCAAAGTTTGATCACACTTAAATTTCTTTGTTTATTTGTATGGTTGAATTGAAAGTCCTCAACTTAAGATCTCACACCGTTCTTTTTAAGAGTGTGTTTTTTGAGGATCTAAAGGAGGTAGATTTGGTTGAGCACAACCACAAATCTTTTGTATTTAGGCAAACATTAGTAGAAAAAGGCAAAAGAGGAAAAAATTATTATTATTATTATTATTGTTATTATAAAATAAGATGTTGTATATGAAATTTAGGTGTCCATGTATCATTATTGGAGACAAAATAATGTGACAAAAGTGGACCATATCGAAATCAATAAATTCAATTAATGTCAACCTTACCCTGTCTGTTGAAAGTCTTCTCCTAAGACAGACTTGAAGTAGTTAACAATCTGAGAATTGGAATCATTTTGGTGATTGTATACAAAAGAAAACGTCTCTTTCCATGGTAACTTGGAAGAATATCTATCTGCATGAGCACCTGAGTAGCCAGAGACACCACCATGCACCCTCTTAGCACTTAGCTTCTTGTTGATAGGTAGGTTGAAAATGGGGTCAACTTCACAATATGCATCATTAATGAGCTCTTGGTCTACACCATGATTAATCACTTGGAAGAAACCATGTTTCAAACATGCTTTCCTCACAAGCTCAGCAGCACTTGCAATAGCTTCTTCATCACCACTTTTCATGACACTTAAGTCTATGAGAGGTTCTTTTAGCTCCTCTTGTGCTGTGTTAACTAAATCTATAGATGGCCAAATGAATTCTTTTGGCATGTTCACTTGATTTTGAAGCAAATTTGAATCAAAAATAGAAACCATGTTTTCTGTTTTGGGCTCCTCTGTTTTTAATGCAGGGTAAAGTACATGAGTTGAAGTACTTGAGTTCATTAGGAGAGCCATTTGCATGTACCAAAAGAATCGAAGGAAGTTCTATATATAGCTAGCAGGGAAGGAAAAAACTTACAAACATATTTATTAATTAAAATATTATATTACTTAAAATAATTAAAAGATAAA
>Ga0228711_1008501_pt1 | contig 14353 bp, 8 predicted proteins | sample MedpolnodulmetaG_2_FD_177996 | JGI IMG/M metagenome (GOLD analysis project Ga0228711, IMG submission 177996) | Root nodule microbial communities from Medicago polymorpha collected in Santa Monica, California, United States - brown nodules | ecosystem: Host-associated > Plants > Roots > Nodule...
TTTTGTTAACGGTGGAAAAATGTAGGGATTTTAAAAACATTTATTGAAATGTAAGGACTATTCTTCAAAGTCACGCAAAATATAAGGACTAAAAACATATTTAACCCTTTATTCTATTGGGTATCTTTGTGTAGATTTTGAAGCATCGACAACTTTAAAGATATATCTTGTTCAAAAAAACTTTAAGAAAAACTTTAAGGATATATCATCGGTGAAGATGGAAAGGTTAAACTTATTTTTTTCTTCATGCAGTTAAATTTTAGTGTTAAATATGTTTTTTGTCCTTATAAATATATCAATTTTTATTTTAGTCCCTCTAAAAAAATTCTTCAACTTTTAGTCCTTGTAAAATTTTCAATAACCACTTTTAGTCCCTACTTTTATGTAAACTCATGTTTAGAATTTGTATTTTTTAATGAAATTGTGTAGAAATGTGTAGAATATTAAAAAAAGTCTCTCTAAAAAAATGAATTTTTCAACAAAACATGAATTAAATATGAATTTTCAACAGTCAAAACTATAAAAAAAATCATATTTAATTAATGTTTTTTTGATTTTTTTTTTAGAGATTCTTATAATATTATAAACTTTTCTGCAAAATTTTGTTAAAAAATATGAAATCTACATATGAATTTACTTAAAAGTAGTATTGTTTACGAGTTTTAACCGTTATTTTAGTGAGATCATCAAAATACAACAAAAATGTTTCAAATAAAATTTAAGGTTAAATATGGTTTAAAAATGAGGCTCGTTGTACTTTTGTGATTTTATTTAATGTCAAACTTTTCTGAAATTTAAAATAAAAAAGTTAGGGTTATCTACTGATTCATTGAATGATTCATACTTCATTATGATACATATGGATTCAATATAAATTTGAATGACCTTGATCATAATCTATTTGTTTTAAAACAACAATAATTTTATTGATTGGTATCTTACGGCGCATAATAAGATTTTATTAATTATTCAAATAAGAATTATTTCAATTTACGATTTCAATCTTAATTTGATAAATATGTCATTAAATGTTGTTGTTTCTTTGGTCAAGGATACTTGATGAGCAATTCAAATATACTATTAAATGTTTATTTGATAGATTCTAAAATGTCTATTTTCTTTTGAGGTTGAAGAAGATCAAAATAATAAATCAAAATATATATTTTTATGTTTGTGAGTTGTTTCTTCTGGTTATCTTTGAATCGTATTATTTATAAAAATGTTCTCTAAATCAAACTTAGATCCGGGAAATTTATATTTCACTTGAATTCTTAACAATAACTTCTAAAAATGTCTCTGAAGTTATCTAAAAATATTTTTCTTTATTCTTTTTTTTTATTTTTTAAATGATCTTATGCTATTAGATTCCGGGTGGAGTCACAAGTTACGATAAAAAAAAAAAATAATTTCTCTATGGATATAAAGTTTGTCTTTAAATATGTTTGTAAGAAAATAATTTTGTTTTTCAAAAATGTAGATTTCAAATTTCAAAGATTTTTGAAAAACAAACAAACTTGTTTTGTTTTTAATGTGAAAGTTTGTTAATGATAGTTGATTTTCTCTATTCATATTACTCTAATCTTTATCCTTAGATTTTTTAATGATAGTTGATTAAAATAGAACTTATTGCGAATGAGAATGCAAATGCAGTTGTAGTTAGATTCAAAAAAACTCGATGGAAAATGAACGTCACATCAATTAGGTATCAAAATTTTAATTATAAAATCTCCAATCAGCTTGCTGATTATATTTTATTCATAACTATATGTTGAAAATACAAATGTTATATTTTAAATGTCGAAGAAAATGAAAGTGAACTTATTATATATGAGCATACTTCCTATAAGTTCAAGAAATAACAATTAGATAATTGTCAAAATCTATTGAGTTGAATCATGAGTTTTGGTCAACCGTTGTAAGTTAATTGTTTATTTAATGTTGAAGTTTATGTTTTTATTTCAGTTTTTTATTGGTTATGTGTTCGAAAAAATGTTAAATTATGATTGTGTATGCATTGTTTATTCTAGGTGTTGTTGTAACATTATTTCTCTCAATGTTGTTTCGAAATCGTTTTATCTTAGACTGCATACCAAACTTCTATCTTGCAAAGTCTGTCGTGTGAGTTATGGTAGTTGTTAGTTGTGACTTATGACGTAAATACCATGTTTTTCTACTTTTTATATTTAAGCTAGCATGTACTTATTACAAGTTTCGTTTTTGCGTGCAAACCGTTGTGTTGGGGTTTATAGTAAAACAATTTTTCGATATAAAAAAAAAAAAAAAACCTGCCATGTAACGTTTACGCAGTCAAGTGCACTCATTCAACACGTGACGGAGATATTACTTTTCTACTAAAGGTAATGAACTGTATATAATTTTCTTCTTGTACTTTGATAACTTATAATAATCTGAATTCACTTGGCAGGCAGAGAGTTAAATGCTTAGTACAAGGGTTGATAACATAAATTGTTGTGGATGCCGAACTAAATGAACTTTTACAGTAAAGTCTTGTCTTCACCAAACTTTATGGCTTGCATATGCTTTATTTTTTTTACTCGCATTAAATAATTATAAGTTGACATTTCAGCGCATCGTGACAGTGAGTAAATGATTTCGTTGTTCGTGTATCACTGTTTGTCACAATGTGATAACTCAACACATTAATTACTTAATTACTATGGTTACAATTAGTGACATGATTTTTCATATTTAATTATTTATAGATTGCGCAGGACCTCTACATTGTCGGTTATATTAGTTATCAAGGACATAAATTCACATGTTAAAATCTCTAATGTCCATAATAAATTGGCTCTTCCACCAATTCATCCGACAAAATATTTGAAAGAAAATACAATGAGCGAAGATCATTAGGTTATTAACTTAGTTTACTGTTTTTTTAGGGTTTCAAAATGAATGGATTCGATGGATTTATATTACATTAAAATCCACTAAATTTCTTCGTAAAAAAATCCATCCAATTCAATTTATTATATAAAGTCTATCCAATTTATTCATATGGATGAATGTTCATCCGATCCATAACTTAAAAAATATTATTTGTTTTTATTTTAGTGTTTTTGTTAAACTTCTTTTTTTCTTCATACAATTAAATTTTATATGAAACATTTTTGTTATATTTTGGTGATTGTACTTTATTAATGATTAAAACACATAAGCAAGACATTTTGATCATTTTTCTTACTATGATAACGATTACAACTCAAAAACAAAATGTTTTTATTGTTTTTTATGCTTTGAAATTTGATGTTCATCAAACTTTTGTGATTTTTTTTATGAAATTTAAAATTATAAAGTTTTAGTGTTATCTACCGATTCATCGAATGAATCATAATTCATTATGATACACTAGACCCCGATACACAACATATTAACAAAAAAATAATCTAATTGACCTCTTGTTTTTGTGTCAAATGATAAGCGTTTGAATATTTTTATTTAAATTTATTCTAACAGTTATGTTTTTATATTTTAATGAAAGAGAATTATGCACTTTTGAATATAGAAAAAAATTATATTCATATTATTTTTATCCAACATGAATCTAATGATAGTTGATTAAAATGAAACCTAATGTGAATGAGAATGCAAATGAGGTTGTAGTTAGATTTAAAAAGACTCAATATCAATCCAACGTCACGTCAATTAAGTATCAAATTTTTAATTATATAGTCTCCAATCAGATTGCTAATGGTGTTTTATTCATAACTATATAATGAAAATACAAATCTTATATTTTAAATGTTGAGGAAGATGAAAGCGAACTTACGAGATATGAACAGTTTTTTTTTTTTGTTGAAAGAATGAACAAATTTCTTATTAGTTCAAGAAATAACAGTTAGATAATTGCAAAAATGCTATCGAGTTGAATCTTGAGTTTTGATCAATCGTTGTAACTTAATCGTTTATTTAATGTTGAAGTTTATGTTTTTTATTTAAGTTTTTTATTGGTTATGTGTTTGAGAATTGTTAAATTATGGTTGTGTATGCATTGTTTATTCTATTTGGTATCCTTGTGTAGATTTTGAATTATCGAAAACTTAAGAATATATCTTTGGTGAAGATTGAAATGTTAAACATCTTTTTTTCTTCGTACAATTAAATTTTATATGAAACTTTTTTGTTATATTTTGACGATTTTACTATATTAACGATTAAAACTCATAACATTTTGATCATTTTTCTTAATATAATAACATTTAAAACCCATAAACAAAATGTTTTTTTTCATTTTTTATGCTTTGAAATTTGATGCTTATTAAACTTTTTTGTTTTTGTTAATGGCGAAATTTTGTGAAATTTAAAATTAAAAAGTTTTAGGGTTATATATCGATTCATTGAATGAATCATAATTTATTATGATACATATGGATTCAGTCTAAGGGTGTGTTTGACCATACTTTTTTTTAGGTCTAAAAATTACTTTTAGAATAAAGTTGAAAATTAAAACTTTGAAGTTGTAGTTAAAGTTGTTTGGTATTTGTTGTTTTTTTCAACTTAATTAGTATTTTAAGTTAAAATCTGATTGGTAAAATATTTTTAAAAGAGCTTTAAGATTTTATTACAAATTATCATAAATAAAATAAAAACTTTTATTATTTTTTTCCTTTAGAAATTGTATAATTTTTTTTATGATTTATAAAAATAAACATTTTGATAGTTATATTTTTAAATGAAAAAATTTATCGTTTGAGAAGTCATGAAGTACCACAAGTCTTCAGTTAGATTTTTTTTTACAAAGATATTGTCTGCCATTATAAAATTAAAGTTTTCAAATTTCAACGTGTTAAAAGGTAAAAAAAAACTAAGTTGTAACAATTAGCAAGCTTTACTTGTTTAATTAACAAATAAAAAAGAAAAACAAATGTGGCTGGGGCAGGATTCGAAACATAAGCGTGCAAAATGGTCAGCGAATAAGCTAGCATAAAGTTCAATTTACTGACTTCTACTTTTTCAGTTTTTCTTCTTTAATATTAAGTCACTTTTTCTATTAAGAGTCTCTTATGAAATGTGTTTGGCCCCACTTCTTCCTTAAAGTAGAAGAGAAGTTAAAATTAAATTAAGTCGGGCCAAACACTACCTAAATTTGAATGACTTTATTCATAATTTATTCGTTTTTTTTGGGTAAACCGGGAGAATGGACATGCATCAAAAGGAAACACTGACATCCCAACTAGGTTGGCATCCCGGGAAACCTCCATCCTATGCAGACAGACTCAAATTTTATTAAAAAAAGGGGGGAAAATATATACAACGAGGGGAGACTAGGCCAAAACCCTCATAAACAAACAAAAAAACATAAAAAAACTACCACAACCTATGGAAATCTGTAGTTTGGAAGTCCAATGAAGAAAATCTATACAAGACAAGATAGGCGGAGGACGACGACCACGCTTCTCATGGGCACCAAGAATAGCATTAAAATCTCCTAAAGAAAGCCAGGGACCCGGGTGGCTATCGATCACATAAGTAAGATCAGTCCACAGTTCACGACGAGTTAGATATGAGGTGCTTGCATAAACGGCAACAACAAAAATATTTGCATTATGAAAAGAGATTTCCAATACAATACATTGTGAAGAGACAAAAATAACAGAGGGACTAATGCCATTCCCCTATAAAGCCCAAAGGTTCGGAAGCGACGAGCCTCTATCATTAACACAATAATTAACGACACCAATAATTCGCCAATACCAATCCGAAATTTGTGAAACATCAATCATCGGTTCCGCAATAAAAAGCAATAAAGGTTTATGTGTCAAAAATAAATTTCTTAAAGTAACACGAGTATCAGAGTTTCCAATACCTCGAACATTCCAGTAGAATAAATTCATTGATTTGGAGGTGAAGCGTCACCCGTGGAGCGAGTTCTGTAAGGAGCTTTGCCATCAAATTGGTGCTTGCGTAACATTTGTTGTTGTTTCTTGGATAGCACATGAATAAACAGTGGATTTTCTGCTGCCCGTTGATCATATTCTTTGACCTTCTGCCATAAATCAAGATCTCTTTGAATACACGGATTGTTATGTGGCATGCCCTCTGCTCTCTCAAACAAAGGATTCGTATGTGTATGACCTTCAACACTCGCTCTTGTGTCGTCACCATCTATAACAACAATATCATAATCGGAACTTCAGGTATAGCAGTAGCCGAAGCTTCACCACCAATGGAAACATCCGCGCTCAGGTTTGCACTATGCTCCGGCAAAGTTGCAGCCATAGTCCCGTCATCAATTACTTGCACCTGCTCATTATTTCTTGCAACCGAAATCAATGGTATCTCTGACTCAACTGGGGAACGAACAACATGCTGCACCTCTTCACCGTTAACAACATAATCCTCTTGTGTTTCATTTCTGACCAACGTCAAAACAGGTTCAGTTTCGTGAGGCAGTGTTCTTTGAGGAACATGGTCGACAACATTTTGCAATGCGAAACTAAATGTATTGTCTGCAATGTTTTTTTTCTGTCTCCTGCTCTTTATTATTTATCACCTCCAGTGCCGCAAAAACATTTGATGAACCGATTCCCGTAGGATTTGTTCGCAAAGGTATCCATTGCTTTCTTTTGACTTGAACCTTTGTCTTCCCTTTATCAACAGTAGCAATAGGCTCGATAACATCTTTCTTTGGATATAACCATCGGTAGCTGGTCACAAGATGTCCCAAATTCTGACAATGCGTACAATAATCCGGCATCCATTCCTAAACAACTTCCACGGGGAAAGAGAAACCCTCCCGCTCCACCAAAATTTCATAGTACAACTTCTTGGAGCAATCCATATCAAGATTTGATTAGTATTTTACGACAAATAATAAGATTTGATTAATGATTCAAATAACTACAATTTCGATTTACGATTTCAATCTTAATTTGATAACTATATCATTAAATGTTTTTTTTTCTGACAAAAACTATATCACTGAATGTTGTTCCTTTAGTAATACAAATATACTATAAAATCTTTACCAGATAGATTCTAAAATGTTTATATTCTTTTGAAGTTGAAGAAGATCCAAATAACAAATCAAAATATTTACTTTTATGTTTGTGAGTTGTTTCTTCTATTTCTCTTTGAAGCATATTATTGATAAAAATATTTTGTAAATCAAATTTAGATTCGGCAAATATATATTTTACTCTTTTTTTTTAGCAATAGAAAATTAAAAATAGAAAGGTAGATGAACATGTATCTATAAAATATCGAATCTTGGTACAAATGACATAACCCATAAAATAACTGAAAACGCATTAATTCACAGCTAATAGAAAGATTTGGAAGTGATATTGAATATGAATTGTGGGATGAGCTCTCCTACCAGCTCTTACTTTAGTGAAGGTGCCGCGTGTTTTTGTGGTTTTCTATGGAGTGGGGGTACATCAGGGTATAGTGGGTCAGGAGTAACTATCGGATCACAGTTCGACAACACAATTTCAAGATCATCAATCATAATCATTCAACAATGTACAAGGGTTTTTTAATCTAATTTTCACCAGTACTTGGTGAGTTTAAAACCGAGCCTATTTGTAGCTTTCCACCGTCAACAATGGGATGCAAATGCGGGCGAGAGTTGCATCAAGCCAAAAATATCCATCTGAAAGTATCAATCATGTATCTTTTTCGCTTTCAAGCAATTTGGTGACATCCAGTATTGGATTAACCATGTGAACAGAACCATCTTGACCAAAATTGTCGTTGCAAACCATTGCAAGCGCCCCAAACGTCAGATGTACATGCATTGCCATCGCTTTTCTCGGAATTTGATGGATGGAGCAGACGACGGAACCCTTTGTAACTAGTTTCTAGTCGTTGCCTCTTCTTCTTGTTTTTGTTCGGAAGTGTCTCTTCTACTTGTTTTGGTTCATATATTTTACTTAAATTGTTAACAATAACTTATAAAAATGTCTTAAGTTATGCCAACGAAAATAAGTTTGAAAATTTGACAAACCATTGTAGTTTAGTTGTTTTTCCTTATCCTTTTTTTTAAAAAATTTTTATTCCTTTTTTGATTCTTTTAAAAATTTATTTAATGTTATTAAGTTCTGAGTGGAGTCAGAATCATCTTGATAATTATATTTTATTCATTGATATATGTTTTTAAAATGCATTTAAACTTTGTTAAATTGGGTCAAATTTTGTTTTTGATATTAAAATTGATTTTGGTGAAAAATATGTAAGTATCTCTATTTGACAATTGTGATTTCTCTTATTTTAGTGAACATTAGACCTCAACATACACAATGTATTAACAAAAAAAATCTAATTAACCTCTTATTTTTGTGTCATTTGAATATTTTTATTTAAATTAATTATGTCTTTCCCTTCATTTCACTCACTCAAACATTTAAAAACAACCATTTCCCTAGCTCTCAAGCAATCAACAATGACAAAATTTCAAATCTTCTTCTTCTTCTTCACTTCTGTTCAAACACCTCCCTGACAAAAATTTGTTGTTGAAGAATGGCAGTCGACCTTTTGTTTCCCAGAACGTCGCGACAGCTGACGAATTGAGAATAAATTCTCAATCCATGGCCTTTGGCTCTCTCCTCATCCAAGAAATTGCGATGACATAGAGTTAACGAAATAAATGATTCAAAATATAAAATCAAACCTTGCAGTTTCATGGCCAAGTTTATAGAAAGGTCAATCTGATTTTTCATTTTGGACACATGAATGGAGGGTTCATGGAAAGTGTTATGGGTTTGATAAACCTATTGATTATTTTAGTTTAGCTTTGAAATTGCATAAGGAAAGTAAGATTGTGAAAAAGCTAGGTGGTGTTGGAATTGTTCAAAGTGAAAATGAATGATTTGAGCTTCTTGTTTTTGTGACCATAGTTAAGAATTTAGTTGGTTATCCTCATATAAAGTGTAATGCAAAACGTAAGCCACAACACTTATTGGAAGTGAGGTTCTGTGTAGACCCTAACCGTTTGAATATCATTGACCGCCCAAGGATGACAATTATGAAAGTTATATTCGTACGAAAGAGAATTATGGACTTTTAATTATAGGAAAAAAATATTACGAGAGTTGATGGCAAACTTGTATTTACAGTGTGAGATGTCACCAAATATTTTTCAAAGTTTTGATTAATGGTTGTAGATATATGTCTATCTAATGTTGATGTGTATGTATTTATTTCAATTTTTTTTTTTTTATATATGAATGTTCTATTTACTATACTTTTAACCTCGTGTAACTTTAAAGTCATCTTTGTTTTGGTTCTTGTTTGAGCAAAACTGATGTAAAAGTTCGTCTTCTTTTGTTGCAAGCAATTATATTTTCTTTATCAATCACTTTTACCATGTTTCAATGATCTTAACGGAATAACATTTAAAATCCATTAAAAGGAAGTTTTGTTTCTAATTTTTATGCTTAGAAATTCGTTAAATACTTTTTTATTATGTTTTTTTTTTCTTTTAAAATTATCTAGTTGTATGAACACCCGTCATGATTACACTACATGTTTGTATGAATAAGTTCTTGTGCAATTGTTCATAATTTTTCTTTTCATTCTCTTTATTTGTACTATTTCAGTCAATGTTTTGTTGTTTTAAAGGTCTAGAGCACTCGAATTCTCCTGCGATTAAAAATCTTTCAATTGAAGATCACGAAGACGACATTGCAAATTTCGAAAAATATTCAATTATATTTGTGAGTTGTTTCTTCTATTTCCTTTTTGCATATATAAATCATAAAAATGTTTTGAAAATCACATTTAGATTATGGGAATGGAAGTTTATATTTTACATACGAAGTATTTTCTCTTTTCAAAACTTTAAATGTAAAACATATTTTGTTGAAAGAGAATTTATATAGACATTTTTCTTCGATCGTGATGAATACCTAAGAAAACTTGTTGTTATAGAGATAACATTGAATGAAAATAATGTGTGTGCCAACAATTTCTATATATTAAAAAAACAAATGTAAAACATGAAAATGGCATTTTTTTTTATGTAACCAACTATTACTTGTATTGGTTGGACCGTCTTTGTCCTATGTTTTCTTGAAATAGTATTTTCAGTGTAATCTGCTTATTTGTATTTGTTAGACTCATGTTGTTATAGGTTAACGTTTTATAAATACTACAATATAAACGTGCAACTTTCACAAGATCAAGATGCAATTTCACAGTAATTTTCTATGATGCAAATGAGTTCACCAACACTATGAAAACAAAACAACATTATGTTAATGATGTATTCAATTTTTCATTCTAGAGTCTCCAATAAACTTGATAACTATTTTATTCATTACAATATGCTTCCAAAATATATTTAAACTTGGTTAAAATGGTTCAAATTTTGGTTTTGACTATTCAAATTCTTATTGTGATGATATTTTAACTTTTTACTTTTTTTTCTTGCAAAAGTTTTAGAAGGCCTCAAAAGACTAAACTTGATGTTTTAAAAATAGTATTTACCTGGGCCTCTAAAAGTCATGAACAATCGCAAAGTCATAACATTTTTCAACAATACATGTAGTTTTGACTGGACTAAAAAGATCAATGAGAATAAATTTAAGATGTTTTTTAGTTGAAATCATTTCTTTTGTACGAATGTTACTCTTGACTTCTTTTCCTTTTACACAAGCTTCAAAAATTTTGTTTTTGTCAAAGATAATTTTTGGAAGATTTTTACTACATTAAATTGAGAAAGTTTAGAATTTTTTTCATACATATGTGACCAACTCCTCTGTGTTAAATCTACTATCTTTTTCATTAAACATGAAACATGATTGGTAATTCATCTAAGTATAAAACATACACATTTTTGTTCCTTGATCCAGAAGAAATATTTTCCTAAAGATGATTGTTTTACCTCAAATATATGTTGATTTAAAAGTAACTTCCAAACCACTGTCACATACCTGACACATGTCAAGTAAGGCATGCTTTACGATTTAAACATATTAGATATCTTCATGCAAGGTATGCTTTACAGCTTAAACAAATTTGTTCTTTGTTTTGAGGATGTTCCCAGATATCACAGATCTACCATCCTTATTTACAAATGAGATAAAGATTTTTTTTTATCTCGTGTCATATGTCTTGAAAATAAATTGTCCAAGTACCATGGATATGTTCTTAAATCTTGAAAATATCGTTGCATTTGGTGTTAATAGTTGTTTAGATACCCATGTTAAGTTTGGTTCTTGAGGGATAGTGTTTCTAAAAGCATTTTTTCCCCATAATAGCATTTTATTTTAGTATGACCAATCTTTTTAAAGCAGAGCATTCATTTTAGCTTTCTCATCCTCCTGATATGTTATTATAATGACTTTTTGTTATAGTGAGATGAGAATGTCCTAATCTTTCACGATTAGAACTTCACGTTCTAGTTTTTTCAAGGACCTTCAATTTTGTAGTGCATTAGCATGTTGCATCTATAGCAGGTGATCTGACTTTGTCAACCTTGGTTTTTGACGTTTCCTTTCTATCTGAAAAATTCTTTCTGATTAGTTTTCTTGAGAATTTTGGGATGCCTTAAGAGTAATTGTCTTACCTTTCCTTATTGGTCCATCCCTTTGAAGTATCAATTCACGAGCTCTTAGTGATCTAATAAGTTTTTGTTTTTAATGTAAGATTGTTGACATCTTTAGCTCGAGTGATGATTGTTACAATAGGTCTCAATGTACTAGGAAGATATTTGAGTTTCTTCATAATTTTGTTGTGAGCCGTGCATGTCTTTCAAGAAAGCGCATTTCATTTACCATGACTATGAACTTTGCATACATGTCATTGGTGGTTTCACCTTCACCCATTTCAAAAACTTCAAACTTTTCAATTTTAATGCTATTCTTGTTTATTTGACAATGACATGAGATGTTCTTTCAGAGTGATTTTGTCTCTTAAGAGATTTTTAGGGGGTTTGTCTCTACAAGACTACAATTGTCATTTTTTGATGAGACAATAAAAGTTGGTAATATAGCAAGAACGAAGGAACATACTCCATTTAATATTTATTTTTTTGACAAATTTAAATGGATATATGATAGATTAATAAATAGATAGATTGTTTATAACAATAACAAAGAAGATAGATATATGTTTGTTTTTCTTTTTCACGACTAACATTTGTGGGAGAACCTATTGATACAATTTGAAGGACCCAAAATGTGAATTCTTTTTTTTTCTTTTCCGTCAAGTAGCCTAGTGGCTGGAGCTCACACAATTAAATATGGAGAAGTGGGGTGTCTGAGATTCGAACCCCAGCCCCTGCATATAATATGCAATATCCCTACCAATCGAGTTAAGCTCACGGGGATAATGTGAATTCTTTTCTATCATCAATTTTTTTTTCAAAGTTAGATATTAAACCCACTCAATTAATATTTTTTAGGAGAGCTAATCAATTATTAAGAAGTCCAAATTCCTTGCTACTTGCATGAATCCATTATTATTTTATAAATGATTCTTTAAAGTAACATGTAAGAATAATCAAATCCCTTTTTTATTTTGCACTACCGCTCACGTCTCTGTGTTTTTTTTCTTTCTTTCTTTCTTTTCTTCTATTTGTGCTTTGTTGCACATACATACACACACATTACTTTTCCTCAAAAAAATAATATATATTACTTTAATTCTATTAATTTGTTTAATATCTATATTATTTAAATTTTACTATCAAAATAATTTAAATCTTTTTAAATTTGGATTTGAAAAACAAATTATAACAAATACAGTTAAACTAAATAGGTAGTTATTTTTTAAATTTTCTTTAGTTATGGTGTAAATTTGAATTTAAATTTAAATTGAACATAGTTGAGTTGATAAGGGTACAATAGGAATAATGAAAAAACCATCTTGAAATTCCTTATCATCTTTATATATAAATATAACTAGAGAAAAGACGGGCACTCACGTGCTCGTCTTTCCGCTCTTTTTATTGCGCTAACACGTTTAAATTATGAACAATATTTTATATGAAATTTTGATTTTGATTAAAATTATAAAGTACAAATATTTGTGACTTTGAAATTGTAACAAACCCAAAAATCCATTTTTATCTTTTCCAATAACAACATAATTTAACTAATATAATATAAATCCTTAACTTTTTTTAATACCACCAACAATGTAACATTAATATATAAAAATTTGTTTAAGGGTATAATTGGAATTATAAAAAAATTCAAGCCAAAATCTCTATCCCCATCATATGTAATATTGATAATATTGTTCCTATTGTAGTGGGGTATTACCTATTTTAATGAGATTTAATAGTTTTAATTAAAATTTAAAATAATATTATTAAAGGAGAAAATAATAAATAAAATAGTTTAAATGAAGGGTAAAATCGGTAATGGAAAAACCAGCCCAAACTCATGTATTTTAAGTTTATTTTCTTTATATATAGTATAAATATCAACGAAAAGACATGCACGAACTAATGTGTTGCTTATCCGCTTTTCTAATGTGCGAGCAAATATTGTTTATATTGTAATGATGTTGTTCCTATTTTAATACGACTTAATTGTTTTTTAATTAATAATTTAAATTCATTTTTTTCATAAAAAAAATTAAATTCATATTTTAGCAGTGTTGTTCCTATTTTAATGAAATTTAACATTTTTATAGTTAATAAGTATAACAATAAAATAAAATGGACAAGTCCTCGTGAACTTAGTTTAATTGGTAGGGATATTGAATAATATATGCTGGATCAGAGTTCGAACCCCGGACACCCCATTTATTTATCTTTAAAAGGTGAATTTCTAACATTGGACTACTTGATAAAATAAATAAATAAATAAACGAGATAAAATTGTAAATATAATAATTTAAATGAAGAATAAATTTGAAAGTGAAAAAGTAGACCGAAACGTAATACACACACACATACGGGTTTAATGGTGATGGTGGGTTGACGGCTTAAAACAATTTTGTACATACAACCAATCAAAACATTTATAATTGCTATTACCACAATTAAACTATATATATAGGGCCGACCCAATGCTATTGTAGGCCTAAAGCGAATTTGAATCAAGGTCTTTTAAATTTGTTGACAAAGAAACATAAAAATTAAGAATCTTAAATGTGTAATTTTATTTGAGGCATGTCGAACACTAAATATAAATATTGCTCATAGTCAACGTTTGAACATTGAACTGAAAGGTTAACATGGAAAAAAAGTTACCTTTGAGATCAAACTTAACTTTCAGCATGAACTACAATATACAACTATCCATTTAACCAAGCTTGACACAAAAATGTTTAAAAAATTTGACTCACAAAAATATATTAAAAGCGAAAAAGATTTGGGAGCCTAATGTGAGGCCTAAAAAATTTGGGGGCCTAAAACTCATGCTTTAGTGGCAGCACC
>Ga0228711_1008502_pt1 | contig 14351 bp, 9 predicted proteins | sample MedpolnodulmetaG_2_FD_177996 | JGI IMG/M metagenome (GOLD analysis project Ga0228711, IMG submission 177996) | Root nodule microbial communities from Medicago polymorpha collected in Santa Monica, California, United States - brown nodules | ecosystem: Host-associated > Plants > Roots > Nodule...
AATAATTTGCTAGACTAAAATGTGTGATTCTTTCATGGGTAAAAAAAATGAAGCTTGATAATCTAATAGAGACTAACAAAATATTTGTTTTGAAAAAACAAAATATTTAACCCGTAAAAAAAAAAAGTCGTAATGTGTCTTATCTAAATCATCCCCTTTATTTCCAAAAAAAAATCTAAATCATCCCCTTATAAGTAATGTGTCGTAATTTTATAGATACTAACAAATAAATGTAATACTTTAAAAAAAACAAATAAATGTATTTACTTCTTTTAGAAAAATAAAATAAATGTATCTCCTTTTATAAAAAATAAATAAATGTATTTTCCTAAAAAAATGTAGCATGTGTAAATACACATAAATCTCTTTTAAAATAATTTTTGGGAATAATATAAATAATAATGACTAAACACTTTTTTTAAGTATCTACAAATAAAACACTTATCATGTATTCTAAGGAAATTTTCAAATATCATTGTTTTTTATTAGTATTACATTAGATCGACAAAAAGAAGACATTCGGAAACTATGATTATTTTCCCTCAAAAATTGTGCTCCAATCAATCAAATATCATAATTTAAATCTAACTTCAAGAACAAGTAATTGCATCCGGATGATATTTAATTTTTTAAAAATTATAAAAATAAGAATATTAGTCTCTTTATATTTTCTCTTTCCTCTGTCCTCTAGATTTATTATTATTATTTCACTTTTACTACTACTATCGGCTATCGCCTTTTCTTTCTCGTTTGTTCCATTGCAAACGGATTTTCCTCCTCCATTTCTCTCTCTCTCTCTCTCTCTCTCTCTCTCTCTCTCTCTCTCTCTCTCTCTCTCTCACCCTTTTCCCTACAGTACTTTTACACACGCACCCCATATATATACACTTACACACACATGTCCACTTTGTATCATCGTTTTCGCTCTTAGTTCTTCCCATTTTTGCTTCCTCTTCTTTCGTCATCAACATCCTTAATTTTCAAACACACACTCTTCTTGTGATCATCGACATACATGTAAGCACACTTCATCATTTTTGAACTCTAAAACTTGTCTCCTTCCTGCAATTTAATTTATTCATCAGTCCAGTCTAATTTATACAGCTTTTAATGATGTTCTTACCACCGTTTTCAATTTCCGTGTTTGTTTTTTTGTTTTCATTCTATATTGTTAAATGCTTGTTTTTTTTTTTTATATCATACCTGGTTATTATGGATTGGGATCTATGTTGGATTGGATTGGTTTGTTTTGAATCTATCGATTTCTGTTTTATGCTTATTAAATTATTATTACTTTCTTTGTTGTGTGGTTTAGTTTAGTTTAGTAAAAAAGAAAAAACACTACTTAGATGTTTATTATATTTGCTGATATTGGTTTTCGTGCTATTTTTTTTTTAATGTGTAGTTGTTTATGATCTGGGTGGCTTCGTTTGAAGAGATCAAAAATTGGATTTTGACGCATTCCCAGGACTTAAGTTTTTGTTTCCTTGAAGGGAGATTTCATGGGTTGAACTGAAACAATCATATGGGTAGTTTCAGTGGAGAAGAAGATTGTCGGTTTTTTGATGCTGAAGAGGATGTTGTGTCTATTAGAGATGTAAATTCCGATGATGATGATGATAAAGGGGTGTCTGTGTCTGTTGAATTTGATTATGAAGCGTGGATTCGGAGTCCAAAGAGTGTGAGAGAGCGTAGGAGGAGGTTTATGAAGAGCATGGGAATGAGTATAGATGGAATTGTAGTTGAAAATTCATTGGATTTTGAGGAGGAAGAGATTATGGAAAGAGTAAGAGATAGTAGTGGTTCTGAAGAGGAATTCAGTTCATGTCGGCTGTCAATGTCTTGTTGCTCTAGTGTGAGTTCTTCGGAGGAATTTGGTTTAGTGGATATTAATAACTTGCCATGTCAAGATGGAAATTTAGAGAGAAGAATGAGGGCTAATGAGAAGATGAGTGATTGTTCAAATCAGTTGGTAGTTGCTAAGGAATCTGAGGATTGTGCAAATGTCTCTGGGGCGTCTCATTGTCAAGGATTGATAGATAGAGAGTTTGAGGATACGGATGGTGATGTGGTTACTAGAACGATAAATAGGGTGAGAAGGGGTTGGTTGAGAAGATTGAGATCGATGACGTGCATGGTTGATAATGGTAGAGAAGAAGGGAGTTATGCAGTCTCAGGGTGTAGGCTTCAGAGAGTAAAGGTCCGTCAATGTAGGAAAAAAATGAAGGAACTTTCATCGCTTTACTTGAGGCAAGATATCCAAGCGCATGAAGGTGCAATTTTGACCATGAAATTTAGTCCTGATGGGCACTATCTGGCCACGGGTGGTGAAGACGGGGTTGTTCGGGTGTGGCAAGTGGTTGAGGAGGATAGATGTAATGAAATTCACATTCCAGAAATTGACCCCTCAAGCATTTACTTTACGGTGAATAATCTCTCTCAGTTGACACCATTGTTTATGGATAAGGAAAAACTTGGTCAACTGAAGAGCATGAGAAAAACTGCAGATTCAGCTTGTGTCGTTTTCCCGCCTAAGATCTTCCGGTTGTTGGAAAAACCATTGCATGAGTTCTATGGGCATAGAAGTGATGTTTTGGATCTCTCTTGGTCAAAGAAGAATGTGAGTGAATGTTATTAAGTTATTAAGATATTTAATTTAATGATTTAATGAAGCTATTGGAGAATTGATCAGTTTTTCATCTTCCCTTTGAATGTAGTATCTTCTTTCATCGTCAGCTGACAAAACTGTCCGACTATGGCAAGTGAATCATGACCATTGCTTGGAAGTGTTTTCACACAGTAATTATGGTGCGTCTTGTTGCATTTCTATTCCAATTTTTAAGCTTCTTTAGGTGTTATCCTAATTTGTTTGACCACGACAGTTTGTCTCACAATTTGTTTGTATTTGATGGTGTTGTGTAGTGACATGCATACAATTCAATCCTGTTGATGAAGATTATTTCATTAGCGGATCCATAGACGGAAAGGTGCGCATCTGGACGATTCCTGATTCTCAGGTTGTTGATTGGACTGATGTCAGAGACATAGTGACTTCAGTATGTTATCGGCCGGATGGGCAGGTATTATTTATAAAAAAAAAAAATTCGATTTTATTTATACATATGTTATATAGAAATGATTTCTTATGAATAATATGATGCATAACAGGGAGGGATTGTTGGATCTTTGGCAGGAAATTGTTGGTTTTATAAAATATCAGGTATGATCTTTACACGGCCCATTTATCTCCATATTCTATTCAAGTTATTTTTTAAACCTTCGATTTTTTATACTTCTGAAATGAAATTAGTTGTTAATAATCAAAATGTTAGGTTTTTCCTTTAAAAAAAAAATCAAAATGTTAGAATTTGTTATTGAACTACAAATTTTGATTAAGAAGTAACAAGATTAAGTCTACCGCAAAACGTTAATCAAGTTATATTGTGATGTTATGATTGTCATTAGTCATTTAAACTACTACAATCACTTAAGACTTGAGCATGGTCCTTAATGCTTCTGGTTTTTATTTTTGCTTGAACCAGATAATCAGTTGCAGTTAGATTCCCAACTATGTTTAATTGGTAAAAAGAAAATTCCTGGCAGAGGGATAACTGGCTTTCAGGTATTTTGCTTTTGGTTCTTGTGTTAAGTAACATTTTTTATCATCTTTTTTTCTCTCATTTGTTTGGTGATTAACTGAGAATATGTTATTTATTTCAGTTTCTTCCTCAAGATTCTAACAAAGTTATGGTTACCTGTGCTGATTCACAAGTCAGAATCCTTGATGGGCTTAATGTGATTTGTAAATACAAAAGTATGTTCCTTTGTTAAAACCCTACATACTTGTTGATTCAAGAGCCTCAAATTTTAGAAAGTATTCTTGTTATTGATTAAGTCGCCTCTATTTTGAATTTAATTATATGTTCTGTCACTAAGGATCATTACATTTTACTTTCAGGCCTTAACACAGGGCGTCCAATGTGTGCATCGTTTACTTCAGACGGGAAACATATTTTATCAGCATCCGAGGACTCTAATGTATATCTATGGAACGTTAATCAGGAAGAGTCTAATAATCCCATGAAATCTAAGAAAATTAGGTCTTGTGAGCGGTTTTCCTCAAACGCATCAGTTGCGGTACCTTGGCATGGTTTGAAACCTCAAATCACCGAAAATGAACAATTGAATGTCTTGAATGAAAAGTCACCACAAGTTGTTATGCAATTACACCCCAACCCACCTGCTTCTTTCTCTCTGAACCAAGATTTTTTCTTGGAGTCTTTTCCAAAGGGATCTGCAACCTGGCCCGAGGAGAAGCTTCCTGTTTCGGGCTCCAAGACCAAAAAAACATCATTGCTGCGAAAGTCCGAATACAAATTCTTGAAATCTTCGTGCAAGAGTACCAACAGCGCTCATGCGTGGGGTATGGTCATTGTGACTGCAGGCTGGGACGGGAAGATAAAAACATTCCAAAATTACGGGCTACCTGTACCTGTTTGAAATGAAGTGTGACTTTTCCTAAGTTGGAAAATAGAATCAAGATTCATTGCTTTGTTGGACATGTTGTCCTTTAGAAAACCACATGCTACTAAGTTTTTGGAAATATATTATCTATTGTAACTGCAAGACGCAGTTAAAGATGTCAGCCATCCAATTCCAAATCAATCGCAGGATCGTTTGAAAATTTACTGACTATGCGATCTGAACTGTTTGATCTCAAATCAATGACCAAAATTGATTACCGCATGATATTTGAAGTCCAGGGAATCCTGGTCCAAAGTTTATGGAGGCTTGAGAATGATGGTAAATTTGGCAGCATAAGGTAACAAGCAATTTGAGGTCAAAACCATGTGCAAGAAAATCAGATTATTGAGGTCAATGACTAGTGGTGACACTGTTCTGGTTGTAATGTAATGTAAATGGCCAAGTTTTAGCTTGTCTTGATCTTAAAGTCTTAATTGGGTTTTGGTCCACAAGAATCTACTGGCCCCTAAAAGAGATGCAAAGTCATGTGTTATAAAAACTTGAAAGGGTCCCTAAAGAGACGATTTTGATATGTTGTGGGACCATGGGACCTTTGAAAACCCTTTTGGTTGCTAAGGTGAAAGGTGGAGATTTCAAGAGTTGGTAGCTCAAGTTCACTCTTGATCAATCAAAAGGCTAAGGGTGAATCTCTTTGTCTGCCAATTTTGCCATCCATGTGATCTTGTGGCCATATGTACAAAAGGGTTAAACTTGGAAATGTGTGGCAGTTGTTTTTGCTGGAATAAGTGCTTTAGCTGCCTATTGCTGCAATGAGAGTAAACAAACAGTACGAACAAGCAAAATGTGATTATGATCGGTTTTAGTGGCTCGAAATCTTTGTTTGGCAACTGTTGTAGTGCTGACAAATATCATCATTATTACTAACAAAAATATTCTGTACATGGTCTCAATTTTAGGCCAACATCACCTTTAATTAGTTGAGGTACAACTATGTTGGTCTTTCCTCATTTGATGTAAATTTGTAATTTGCTCGTGTAAGTAATAGTAATATTTTGTTGGTTTGAGGGAAATAGAAAGTGAACAGAAGTTTATCAATGATGATAGCTCCTTTTGGTCATCAGGAAAAGAACAACGTACATTATTATAATTCTTAAAGTAGCATATTATATTTATTTTTTTATGAAGGGCATATTATAATCCTTAAAGTAGTGTATGACACGTGCATGCATAATAGAGTGGAAAAACCTCCCTAAAAAAAGAATGGAAAAACTTGCTCTATTTCATATACCTTAAACTCATTTATTAAAAAAATCATATTAAAGAATTTGAATTTTTAAATCTGTTCTAATATCCAAAAATATAATAATTCAAGGAATACTCGTTTGCAACAAGTTACAGGCTCTGTAAAAGAAAAAAGAAAAAAGTGATAGACTGCAACAAATATGGTGGTTTACTCTCCAGCAATACCATGAAAAAGTTTAATGAATTATGTCACGCTACTTTTTTGTAAAGGGACACTTTAGGGGAATAAACCAACAAAGTTAACTTTGTCCTTTGTCACAACAGTTGCATAATAGACGCATTGGTTTGTCTTGCCCTCAAATTATGAAGTCGTTGGTGTCTTGATTGCAAATAATTTGAGGCATATGCTTCTTTCAACCATGTGCTACAGTCTCTTGTGTGGTTGGAGATTCTGAACAAGTCTTTTAACAAAATGTATTTTTCCAGATCATATTTCAATGTCATGAGGGATCATACTTGGTCACTAAGTCACTGAAGTTGTGATTTGCGAAAATAAAATTAAATAGACTAGTGCAAATTTACCTGATCAACCATATAGTGATTCATGAACTTGTACACAAGATGCTAATGGAATTTTGCCTACTATCTATTTTTAATGCTCAAAGGCCAAAGTCATCCTTAAGAAAAGATTTGCTCATGAACTTGATCAATGTTTATCTGGGTTTTAAGTTAATTTAAAATAAAATTAAATAAAATTAGAGTCTTTGTTGGGAGATGATAGACCTATTAAGAACAAAATGTAATAATGAGATGATCAATTTATGTTTAGAGGCAACTCAAAGTAAAGATTTCAATCGTGTCGGGTAACGAGGGAAGCCCGAAGTATCACTCACATTGGGCTTATAATAATCATACAAATGAGTTTGACACCACACCTTAATCTATAATAAGACATTTAATTTATAATTCATCTCACTTATAAAATATTCAACTTCCACTTTTCTAAGCAATATGAGACTTCTAACTCACACTTGCTATACAACAATCTCTCTCATCAAGTGTGAGTCCATCAGTTCATTATGAGCCCCCCTCGAGTGAAAGCTCTTTCATCCACATACACTTGTAGTTGCACCATCATGTTGACAATGGAACACGCCGCCAGAACACCCTTGGTCAAGATGACTTTCGATATTAGGAGTCAATCGAACTCTTGTCAAATCTCCACTCTGATGCCACTATTAGGTCACAAGGGGAGTGTGGTATCACGTATATTGAGCACAAAGCAACCACACAAATGAATTGAACACCACATCTTAACCCAAAACCTTAAGTCATTGAGTTTATGGGTGTTATCACTTATAAAATATTCAACCTCTATTTCTAAACAATGTGAAACTTTTATCTCACACATGTTACGCAACAAGTGTCTTTACCAATGACTAGTATAAATTTGCTATTAAAAAAAAGTTAAATACATAAGCATGTTTTACAATATCCAATCATATTTAGCATTTGACCAATTCATATTAATGTTTTCAAGTTAAAATATCACATTGGCATTTTGTTAAAAAGTTAGGAGAGGACCAACTTGCACTTTCAAATAGGTTAAAAGAGAATGCAAAGTGATTAAACCTAAAAATAACGAATCACATGTATATAGTTGAAAATGTTGGTATCGCTTGCATGGAAATAGTTGGGTTGGGCTTAACACTAGTACTAATATTTAAACGGAAAACATACTTAAAATATGATATACCAGTACTTGTAGAAGAAAGCATCTTAAAACAGATGGAAACCAAACCCTTTGTAGAAGAAACAAAAGATGATCATTAAACCTCTACAGGGAAACCATAAAGCACACGAACAGACAAACGAAATTAAAAGCACATGGTAGTGAACATTACAAGCACATATAGACATTAAAATGGAATCAAATCTAATCAATGACATAACAAATAAAAAATGGGTGATTAACTTCTTGAAGAAGTGTTAGACTTTGCTTGCAATCTTACTTAACTTTCTCTTAAGTCATAAATTGAACATAAGAAAATTCATTTGTTTATTATTTTGAACTGTTTTATCCGTGACAGTTTTACTTTTGTGATTAGGCCAACCTAGCTAGTACACAGTGTTACCTACCAAAAGAACATTGGTACATAGAATCAAATGCTAAAAGTTGTGTTAATCAATGAGTAAAGGACAAAAAGCATAACTTTGTATTAACCTTGCAGAGAGATATGTTTTGATAAAAATATACACAAACCCGACAAAGAAACATGCAACAATTGCCTGCGCTCTATCGGTGGTGTACATCATCATTATAGTTAATTAATTGTTTAATAATTACTTTGGATTTACTATCATTTTGATCTCCACCCAGTTATTATTAATATATGAAGACTAGTGATACAGCAAAAACAAAAATGAAGGATAGTGATTAAAATAGAATAGGAATAGGACAAACAAAAAATACGATGAAAGGAGGGATCGTCATATGTAACTATTCAAAAACGTGTTTTCGTCCCACCTCTCCGGGTCCCATACAAAGGATTTTTCCCTCCGAAATACCACTCCATGTGCGTATTCCATCAAATGATGATATGAGGCCCGTGTGGTAGGTTTGTGCTTTTTTGAAAAGTTTTTTAAGGACATTAAATCAACATTATTGATAATCTTTTTTTAGGCAAGCAAACTTATCATTTCGTTGATAACTACACACACCTTAGGTATTGTTGTGAGATAATTCATGTCTTAGAAGGATTACTTGGGATGTAAGTAAGTTGTGAATTGATTGTATGTATATTGTTTGATGATTGTTTTAGCTAGTTAGTTGGTGACTTGTTGAACAAGTTAGAGAAGTTAGTTTGTCTTTCGGACCGGGTCAAGTTCCAATTCTCGGGATCTAAAGTCCACTATCTCAGCCAAAAGCAATAAGGCGTCAACGTACAACTACAAACCGCATGCACCGGTAAAGAATATTGTGTCGCACAAAGACAACAATTTGATTGTAGACAACAAATCAGCCATTGATTGAGTCAAACATCATGTGAGTCATGGAAGGAGCAAACTCATTGAGATGAAATTTTATTTCCTTTGAAATCAATTCAACATAAGAGGTTGCAATTTGAATATTGCAACATTTCGTTACAACTTGCAAACATTTTAATAAAACCACCGAAGAAGGTAGGGTTTAATGATTTGAAGAAGCTAATAGGAATGAAGAAACTTGCATACATGAATTAGGTGGAGTGTTGTGAGATAATCCATGTCTTAGAAAGATTACTTGTGATGTAAGTAAGCTGTAAATTGGTTGAACAACTATCTTTGAGTCAAGCTCCTTAATAGCGTTATCAAAACCCAAGTCCATCAAACCAAATGTGTCATAAATCATACTTTCTAATTACACCTATTGTGTTCCAATACATTGATTTTAGTGGTTCTTCTACTCTTTTTGTTGTTGTTTGAGTTCACATCGCTCAATAAATTTATGAGTAACTAAGGCCAGTTGATCGTTGATTTGTAACTGCTTCAACCCCGATTTTTGTCTGTTCTTCATGAAGAAACAACACCAACAATAATAATAAAATTTGATATTCAAATGGAAATGGGCATTTTAATCCACCTGGTTAATTTCTAAAGAACCTCTCCAGATTGTTAATCGAGTCGAAACTGTTTTGCTTGATTTGAAAATTTACTCATGCCAATTCTCAATTGCAGGATCATAATCTACGATGAGTGGGATTTTTTGGACTAAAGTTCCCCTTTGGTTATTTCAAATGTAATACATAGATAGATGTTGGGTTAATGCCATGGAAGGTTTAACTAGCATGGGGTATTGTGTGAGGAAATATAATGGGCACTTTGCAGAAGCTTTAACTTGTTGGTTAAATCCTACATATGAGGTGCGTGAAGGAACAATTTGTGGTTTTAGAGATGAATAGCATTTGAGACAATCATGTAGAAGGAAAGAAATATGGATCCATTATTCATTGGTACAAGGAGCTTCTTCCATTATTGCCGGACTATATATATAGTTGAGTTTATTTTGAGACACATAAATGTGGTTGTCCACACTCTAGTTCAAGCAGTCACTTCTTTAGCTGATCGCTGTTTAGTTTCCCAGCTCATTAAAAAAAAAACACTTATTTTTTATATCAAGAAACACACAATTCTAGAGAATAAATTGAATAACTACTTATCTAATTGATAGAAAAATGAAAACTGAATTACATTAAGGATCTTGAGTCTCTGTATATGAACCAGTAAAGGTAGAAGAAAGTTGTTGAACCAACAATCCCTGATAACCTAAAGGATAATCTCAATTGACTAAAAGTAATTGCCTCCAAACCTCATATTTGCCTATAAATGACAAAAAATTGATTTTGCATCGAGTTAAAAAGTTTGTGCTACTCTACCAAAAAAAAAAATGTTTGTACTAAGGAAAATGGAGGAACACAAGAGGTGGAAATAAGGGATCTCCTGGCAATCATGATCAATGATCATGAGCGACCTACAAAATAACAGTGATATGGTGATCTTTGAGGGGTATCATCCTATTGGAGCATATAGGTTGTATAGCCTTTTAATTCAGAAAATGTCATACAATAGGGAAGTGATAAACTCATAATTGATGAAACAAACAATGGGATTGCTGGATTGGAAAACAAAGTGCAACAAGATTGGAGCAGTATAGACAATTATGCTTGAACGAAGAAGGTGAAATAAATAACAGAGAGCATAAAAATCAGTTTAAGAGACACAAAGAAATAGACGTGCCAGCAATATATGATGGCTTTGAGCTACTTCCTCATGTTGCAATAACAACTAGGAAGACCTAATACTTCTTGACTTTGAATTGCTTTCTCATTGAGCAGTAGATTGCATGATTGGTGGCAAAAGCATTTCTCTAAAAAATTGGTTTCGTTCCAATGTACTTGCATCAGTGCCCATAATTGAAACTATAAGACCGCCTTCTTAACTAGGCACAATTTGAGTTTGATGTCATATTTGTCTTCTTAACTGTGCTATCAGAAGAGGAAGTGTATGCAGTGCAGGCACCTGCATTTGAGGTGTCGCACCAAAGACATGTGTATAGGATGAAGAAATATTTGTATGGGCCAAAACAAGCACCAAGAGCCTATTGGAACAAAAGGATAGGCTCCTTCTTATTGTAAGAAGGTTTCTCCAAATGTGCAATAGAGTGTGGTGTTTATGCGAGTATGAAGAACAAAGCTAAAATGTTGTTCGTATGCTTGCATGTTAATGATACACCTGTGATTGGAAATCACCTAAATGGCATTGAGGAACTCAAGGTAACATTGAATTTAGAATATGATGAGAGATTTGTGTGTGCTATATTGCTAAGTATCATACAGTTTAGGAATGAAATTTGTTATTACTACCAAGGGAACAAATTCAACTTTAGAATATGTATCCTACAAATGTATTAAAAAGGTTCAAAATGTTGAATCACAACCCAACACACAGTCATGTATAATCAAATGTGAGACTACAGAAGAATTGTGATGAAAGCGGAGTTGAAGGAACTTTGTTTAAACAAAATGTCGTGATCCCTCAGAAATTTGTGAAACAGTAAACTGGATATTGCATTTAGTATCTATGAAACACTTACATAGACGTATACAAGAACACACGACACAACACTTGAAATGTAAGCATCTTCTTGTGTCAGACGGACCACCAACACGTGACCGGACAATTTGTGATCAAAAGTGTTGGTGATGCATGGTGTTCACTAGTGTTGGATTAATTAGTAGATTTCTGGAGATCCGACTTGTCAAACAAATACTAGAGTAAATCGTCGAGAGTGTCTTTTTCTACCAGTTTCATGCATTAAATTAACCAACGAAATACACATTTGAATATCAAACTAACTAACAAGTAACAACATACACATTTGAGATCAAATTTGCTAAGTAAAGGCACATTCAACAATGTTTTCATAATTTTGATACATTCAAATACGAAAGGGAGGCGTGAAACTCAAGTCAAATGTACTAGTGTGCAATGGTTTGTGATTCGCATATGGTTGACAAATTAATAGCAGGTTACATAAAAATTTATAACGTTGAAAACCAATTAAAATGTTAATCACGAATGAATATGAAAAAACAGGAAGAGGCATGTTAATTTTTAATTGCTATGTAAATAATAAGAAATTTTCATATCCAAATTTACTCACAATCACAATCCATATTGTTTATTAAGAAAACAAAACAACAAAAAAAGGGTGATAGTAATAAAACTACCCTAAAACTCAAACAGCGGCGTTGTTGTTTTTGTTGTCGGAAGGAGGAGGCTGTGGTTGAGGATGAGAAGAATCATCGGAGAATCTGTTGGAATCAGAGGGAAGGATGAGAAGAGGATCGTCAGGATCATCGGAGGTGGAGAGATTGATGCAAGAACACCGTTCCAAAGATGCAAAGAAGGCTGTTGCAAGATTCATCCCTATCCAGCTCGCCATTCCGTTCCAGCAATACCCTTCACCCTCTGGTCCTGGTCTCTCCATCAACAAATGGATGATGATTCTCTTGTTTCTTCTGATTAACGATGGAATCAGAAAGAGAATTAAGAGAATGAAATTGTGAAACGAAAGGAACTAATTCTTTATGGTGAAAACTGGGATAGAATCGTTATTATTCAATTTCATTATGTCTATTTGGGTCAACACGTGACTCTTGTTTTTACACAATATTTTCGGATCGATGGCTGACCCATTGACTTGACTTGCCATCTAATTTCCAATTCCTATTCCTCCCCTTTATCTCTTCTTTTTATGTTGATTTTCAACCTTCTCCATATACGAGTTTATGCATGCTTCATTTACCTAACACCTCCATTTAGTCCATTTACACGTGGCAAACAAATTTCTTCGAATTGAGATGTTAAATTAAAAAAATGTGTGTCCCACTTCCTCTCAAACAAGTCCCATCCTTTTTCATCTTTATTTGTACCATCGTCCCTCTCCGCCGTTTCCCTCCTTCGTCGTCGCCGATTGAAAGTGAGATACTCAATTTTTATATATTTGTTACAATTTGGTTTAATAATGAGATACTTGATTTTGACAATGAGATACTCAATTGAGAAATTCTCAAGATGCAATGAGAATTGATTGCGGTGAAATAGGACCCAGGATAAATTGAGATTTGGGTCTGAGAATTTTAAAACTACAAGACAGTGATAGGTTTGAGAGAAATCAACAATTTGGGAGAACATAAAACTAATTTTGGAGTGGAGATGAGAGGTGCTGCAATCAATCAAAGAATCGAGTTTGAGATATCAACGATGGTGAAGGAGGCAGAAAGTGAAGAAGGGGAAGAGGGACGATGGTGTTGATAAAGATGGAAGAGGAAGGAATCTGTTTTATTAAACAAATGTTCATTTTTTTTAATTTCAAATATTAAACATTGAATTTTTTTGTTGTTAAGAGATTTAATCTTTGGATGTTTAATTGCCGCATGTCTTGCCTCCATACCATAAATGGACTAAATGAAACATCCATTAAATGGAGCATACCCAACTCCCATATACAATATAACAAATAGATCAATATGTTAGATCGGTCTGTTTAACCTGCTTTCTTGTTGAGCAATATGTTATATGGCTCCGTCTACGGTGCATGATGTGAATGGGTCATGCACCCGTGAGAGATGTAATGCTAGTTTTTTTTTTAAGGATCTAATGCTAGTTGTTGGATATGTAATGAACGGTTATGATTGTACATTGATCACCTAATGCTGGAAGTAAATTGTATTTATGTAATTCATTTAACTCTAGGGTCAATTTTGGAATATCCTCTTAAATAAAATATTGTTTTCCTCCCTAGAGCTGGATTAACACCATTATTTGCAAAAGCACTCGTTCTCCACCGTTTGGATCCAGACTCCTAAAGTCATTTGAAGGTGATGTTATGAACACAATTGCATCTTATTATCATCAACATCTAGCTTCGTCCTGAAAAACTCTATTTTTTGCGTTTTTTTCTTCATGGTTTTGCAATAAACTAAAATCAATTATTTTCTGGGTTGAGAACCTTCCATTTTAGATGAGATTTTGTCGATATATTGTCATATAGATTTGTGAGTTGAGAAAAAAATCGGGTTTTTAAAATTTGAGAAGTTAAAGGGTTTTTTGAGACAAGATGAAAGATGATGTTGATGTTGTTGTAGTAAATTGAAAAGCAAAGAGAGATTGAAAATGGAGGAAGAGGAAGGAAAAGAAGAAGATTAAATCAATGGATGTTTCTAAAAACCTCGTTGAAGAAAATCCAAATTGAAACGGGGCACATATTTGAGAGATGGTGGTGTCTCCGTGCTTTGGGTCTGAAATAGGGTCTTCGTATTAAGTTTCATTTGATCTCAGTGTCGTTAGATATATGAAGAATTCCAAAACTTTAATCATTTTTGGTGCAGTGATAAGATGATGATTTTGTTGTTGAATTTCTAGAATTTTTTTGGGTTTTGTATAAAGTGATGAAGGTGATGTTGATGATGATGAAAGATTGTAAACACCCTTTGTTAAATGTGATTCTAAATTCAATTGTATTTTTTAAAATCAATATATATGTTTAAATAATAAAATGCTACAGGTCACAATTCAAATAG
>Ga0228711_1008508_pt1 | contig 14344 bp, 9 predicted proteins | sample MedpolnodulmetaG_2_FD_177996 | JGI IMG/M metagenome (GOLD analysis project Ga0228711, IMG submission 177996) | Root nodule microbial communities from Medicago polymorpha collected in Santa Monica, California, United States - brown nodules | ecosystem: Host-associated > Plants > Roots > Nodule...
TATATTACCTCATTAATAAACAGAAATTTATTAAGAATTGCTATTATTTTAGACCATTAAATGTGTTTTTTTTTTGTTAAGTAGTGTAGTGGAGCTCACAGGATAAATGTGCTTTTTAACTATAATTGAATTGGATGAGAGTGTATGATAAAAGTGAATGATTATTAGTTACCACAAATAGGGAATCCTATCCTTCTTCTCTTTTGAATCTCAATAAGATCTCCTGGTTTCAATTCATCCAAATCAGTATACTCATAATAATCCACTAAAAATGTCTTTGGAGGTGGCATTCTCAACATATCCCAGGGAATATCTCCTTGAATCCATTGTCGCCCTAAATTTGGAGACCTATAAAATTGATAGAATTTGAAATACAATTTCAACACAATTTGATGTCATGATTTATTTTATGATTCATATTAAATACACAACAATAAAATTTAATTCAGAATAATAGAAACTAGTTAATCATCATATGGTAGTCAAGTGTACCTTGCTCGAAAGGTATCTGTTTTAGAATCATAGCTAACGATGGCGTCATAACAGTATAATGTTTGCAATGTTGCCTGCATAAAAAGTTATATGTGATTAAACTAATTTTAAATCAAAGGATAAAAAGTGAATGAGAGTATATTAAACCCCTAATTTAGGCCTTTAAGATTCAATAGTATGTGACTAATATATAAGGAGTTTCTATATAACGAAAATCATTGTTGTTATATAGTGACAATATCTTGTAGAAGAATTTGAGAAAATAACAGGGAGTTCTTTTAAATCACTAAAGACTAATTATTTTTATGTATTTTTGAGAGTAAGTAATAATAAAGTGATGCATATTAAATTACTTTTTAAGAAGTTAAATCAGCCCACCCAACAAATTGACACCGGAGAGAATCGAACTTGAGACCTGGAGGAGAATCACACTCCCAGGTCCCAAGCCAATTCACCAGGCCAATCCAAGTGGGTTATTAAATACTTGGTAGTTATTCTTAGTTAGGATGGAATCCATAATGTAATAAGCATCACTTCATTCTAACTAGCTATTACAAGTACAAAAGAAATACTTTAGTAGTATTGCTAATCATACCTTATAAACTTGAGCAGGAAACCAGAAGCGACCAGTCTCAAGGAAGATATACAAAGCCATTTTTGAGTGATTTTTAATCAAACCAATCAAGGTTCTATTGATTTTCAAATAAGAATGAAGGCGTTGAGATGGAGAATCACCACTAATAGTTCCAAATGGTTCAGTCAGATTTTGATCCACTAATAGTTCCTTATATTTTGTTGTATGATACTCCCATTCATGGTAAGTATCATTACCTACCAACCTGCTCCATTTTTGTTCGACATGTTTCTCCCACAAACAATCGCCTCTACTAATATTCCTCAAACGAGTACACACTTGTGATACCCTATACAAATCTTGTGGTGAAAGACGCTTAAGGATGCAATGTACAACTTCACCAAGTAAATCTAAAAGAGAAACCTTGCAATCCCTTGATTATTCAATTTTGGTACTGAGTGGTTTGCCGATGACATTATGATTTCTGGGAAAACCTAAGACAACGAAGAGTTTGTATCATTATAAATATTTTTTTTATCAACAAACAACAACAATCAATAGTTGAAAACAAAGTTAAAATTTACATTACATAAGATCGAAAAACTTACGAGGGAAGAAACAACCAACAAAAAGTTCTATAAGTAATGGAAAATGTTAAAATATCCATACGCTAGCACCCAAAGACTTATATAGCATTATTATTTTTCTAATACAGATTTGTTTTTATTTTAAAGGTGGTGGATATTCACACCTGTATTATGTTACCAAAATAACATAGCAATATTTATTTGTTGGTGTTGATCCATTGTATATTAATGATTGCACAATTACAAACATGAAAATCTAATAGAGTATAACTACTCTTTTTTTATCGGAAAAATTTATGGATAATGTAAACTCTGCTCAAGAAGAACATTGACCTGGAAAACAAAAAGAATATAGTAAAATACGCATAGAAAACCCTTACATCTCATACATCAACACACCGCTAAATATACCATCAAATCAATGACTACCACCAAAACCAATAAAAGATGACCACCAATACCAAAGCCAACTCCAAATATCAACGTCAAACCCTCACACAGTTGTAGAAAGCAAAGTTGAGCAAAAACCCCAAACTCCATCATGAATGACCACAAAAACAAGTTTTAAACACCAATCATATGTTATTCGTACCAAAAACCTTTTAAAAAAACCATCAAAACCGACCAAAACACCTATAGTAGTACCTAATATTCTCTTCCCACAAATGAGACCAAATAAACACCCAAAAAACACTTATTCTAACACATTCGGTTTCAACCACTAACCTAACCCCCTTCTGCCTGAGAAAAACCATAACAAGCCCAAATAACTTTCTTATAGAATTTTTCTCTCAATCTATATGCAAAAGCGGTCGGCCCACCATATTCCAGAAAAAAATCACTAAGACACCTCTCAACTCCCAGACCAGAAGAGAGGACACAATAACTAGAATCCAAACAACAAAACCCACAGGCAGTTAACATGTGTAGTGGTAGCACAAACAAAATCATGGAGTAAAGGGGACCAAGTCGAAAAGAACCGAAAATCAAACCACCAAAATTGAAGTGACTCAAAATCAAACAACAAGGCCATCGAAAAAACAAACTAAAATTAGGAAGAGCTAACAACACCAAACATGGACCCAAATTTGAGGTTACCACATGCACACATAAGGGGGGAAAACAAACACACCCCCACAAACAACACAACCCACAAGCTCCTCATCATCACCACACCAAAAAAGTCATAACTACGCACCAACCACCACCTTGAAACACCGAAAAAAATCCAGGTCAACATTCCAACTTAAAACCCAAGAAATTCATGATTCTAGTTGCATACACTAGCAATTATAGAAATATAAGAATGTACTAAGTATACTAATATATAAATTGAATGCCATAGAAATTTTCATTTTGAATTAACCAAATTGATAGTTAGTTATTATAAGATATCAATCAAATTGAATGGTGCTATTGGCTAGATTTGCTAAAAAGAAAAAGTGATGCTTGAATTTGAAAATATGCTTGCATTAATAATTAAGTACTTAGAGCTTGGGATGATCCGTGGTTGCCAACTCTGGATACTATAATTAAGTATTCATACGATCATCAATAACAATTTTTGTTTTTGTTTTCGATCTCGAAAAAATTAATTGGGTTATGGTTTTTTTGTTTTGGATAAGATGTGGTTGTGGGTACGAAACTTCACCTTATTTTTGGAAGATGATTTCATATAATAACAATTTTATTTTGAAAACTCATTAGCCAGTTCAATAAGTGGCTAATCTGAGGGGTTCAATCTTACAATCCACTCACGGAAACCTATTTAAAGGTTGCAAACCAATTTAACGACACCAGTCCAAGTGACTTATCAGATTCTAACAAGTCATACATAATTTTATTAATTTAGTGACAAGGAATACTGATTTAAAAAAGATTAAATTGGTGACAATAAATAAAGCTAATAAATATTTATTTTAATTTCATTAATAAGTGTTAAAAACATCAAAACTAGAGATGTCTAATTTATGTCTTTTATATGTAACAGTAATTCAAGTATTTTAGTTAATATAAATCAAATCACCGTCAAATTTCACAATTTTTTCAATACCTCTTTTGGGGGAGTTAACTTTCTCAATTGTAGAAGAGTTTTCCTACCCTTTTTTTGGGGAGAAATTGATCTTTGCTCAGACTTATCTCAATGTCCAGATAACATATAGTAGAGATGAAACCTGACAAAAAAAAATTAGTTTCAATAAGCAGTAGAAGACATGATATATTCAGGCATGTGAAAAAAAAATCATATTTACCTATCCCTCTCGTGCATTTGAGAAGGTGAGATACAATTCCAAATTACTCTAAGATCTGGATCGGAGAAAAATGAAACAAAATAAAGAGATGATTCAAGTAGTTGTATGCCAAAGGACTAAGATAAATGAAAAGATCTTAGGTTAGAGGAAAAGTGGTAGAGAAAGGTCCGGAAAAGAAAAAGAGTAGAGAAACAATTGGAAAAAATGTTGAGATTTGTGATATCTTTGCAATCTTAGAATTTTTCCATGAACTGCGCAAGATATTCGAGGGTGGAATGGAGGAAGAAAGAGATTATGAATGATTTTAGAGATCTAGGGTGTTGAAGGTAAAGTGCTCGAAGATGATTCGCCGTAGATGAGAAATACGATAAATGGGTAGATTTTATTTCTGGCCCTCTTTTTATTTATAACTGCAACTAAATAAAAGTATTATCTTTTTTGTGAACGAAATTTTAGAGGAGTCAGGTCATTGAAGCTCATCAGGTTAGACCAAGCATGAAAAATGTCTTTAACCATTATTTTATTATAACCATATTATGGAAAATTGGACTATTATTCATGAAATTTTCTATATCATTTGATTTCTTTAATTAAAAAAATAATTAATTTAAGTTGCAACATCGACCACGATCAAATGAGGATAAGCTAAAATTAAAATATTTTAAAATATGAAGGTTTATACGCACTTTTGGCCCCCCGAACTTTACTGTAGTTGCGATTTTGGCCCCCTATTAAAAAAAATAACTTTAGATCCCTCCTAATTTTCCCCCTTTTGCAACCTTCAAGCCTCTTGTAATTTTGTCCTGGTCAAAGCAATGTGGCTTCTCACTTATGTGAACTGGATGCCACATAGGTGATTTTTTAATTAAAAATAAATGAAAAATCCACATATATACCATAGTAATTAAAATAATGAAAAAGAAAAAGGAAAAAAAGGGGAAAAAATGGAAAATCATCTTCAACCACAACCCATCTTCATATCTTTCTCTTCATCAACAATAGATCCCCTTCTTAATTGCACTCTTTCTTTATCATGGCCCTTCAACCTCATCTTTTTCAACCATTTTCTCTTCCAAATTTTTTATCTATTTCTCTCGATTTTCACTCCCAATCATCTTCATCACAATTACAAATTTATTCTTTATTATGGCACAAAAAAAACTAAGACAAAAGAAATTACCAAATGCAATAACAACATAAACAATGTGAATTATGTATATACTTTTTGTAATGATCCCGTCCGAAAACATGGTAGCGTTGCATAACCATGTTCTTTTTGTGACCCCCTTCTCTCTTCTGTTCCAAAAAATTCACCTTCGTTAAAAGCCTCTGTTCATGATGCTTTAGCTTCCACATTTTTATTCACTGAGATCACAATTCATTCAATTATGGTCAAACTACTAGGTCATGTTCAAATCAAATTATTTTCATATAAGGTATAAACTATTTTTATCAGCTATGATGAAGAGCTTATGCAAATAAGTTAAAAACAACTTATGGATAGAAAGGGAATTTCCAAAATTAAAAAAGGGAAAATAAAGTGTTAGCGATAGAAAGGGAAAGAGACAAGTGAGAACAGGAACACACCTTAGAGGGAGGGAAGACGCTGGCTGAACAGAGACGATGCAAAAGATTATCCAGGATCACGGGATGGTGCTTCGGTGTATGTGTTAAAACTAGCAAAGAAGAGAATGAGTGTTATATGTTAAAAAAGACAAATATTTTTGTCAATTACTCTTATTTATTTTTTGTTTTTCTGGGTTTGTGTCAGATGGATATGAAGGTGATGGGGTTGTCTAGTTTTTGGATCCATGTTGATAATATGAAACCATTAGCAAATTAAATATTTGCCAAAAATACTATTATCTTTTAGAACAATTTTAAAAGATAATCTCAATAAAAGAAAACCAACTAATATCCATTTTTATAACAAATAAAAACGTGACATTTTTGTTCATTTTTTAATCTTGCTTAAATTCGTTGTGAAATAGCTACTAGAGTTGTACCTATATTTTATTGGGTTGCTGCATAAATGCATGAGCAAAGAAAAGACAGGAATTGTAACATCCCAAAAAGTCTCAATAGACTGTAGTATTAGTTGGATGTGTTAGAAAAGAAATAATCATGAAGGATTAATTAGAATGGGGAATTTTTAACCTACAATGTTAGCTAAACCCAGATGTTTAGGATCAGTATCACTTTAGTTTGTCTTAGGAAAACAATTTTTTTAGAGAAGGACATTTGAGTAAATTTATCATAAGCTTATTAAAGGAAAAAAACACTCTTGTATTCCATTTTCTTCATTCATTCCTCTCTCCAACAGAAAACCATCCCTTGTTCTCTCTTCTTCCCTCGTGTGTCTCTCCATCCTTCACCTAACCCTTTTCAAATCATGTGGAAATCAACATGCAATCCTATTTTCACACTCCAATTCACTAAGTAAACTAAAATCCAACTTTAAATTTCTTCCCCTCCCTCCTATCCCTCTCAGCCGAACCCTCCTTCAGAAAGAAAAATTGGCGAAATTCATTACTAGAGTTTATCAAAGACATTGCTTGTGAAACCTTGCTATTTTGTTGTGTTGTTTGGTTGCTTACAAGATTTTGGGTGATTTATTCTTTAAGGTAAGAATTTAAAGTGGAAAGTTGGAAGAAAGTTAGAACTTAGCAAGGAAGATTGAAGCATAAGCTATAAGCTATAAATTTGAGTTGTTTGTGGCTTTAAGCTTAAGTGGTTTTCAGAAGAATCTTTTGTAGAAAAAGGAAGGAGCTTAGGGTTTAGAAAGTGCTGGTGTAAGTGGATTTAGAATTTATGAAAGTGAGATAAATTATGTTAGCTTTTTCTTCTTTTTAAACTAAATCCAATGTTAGAGTCTGATAGAGTTCAGATTCAAGAACAAAGTTTAGAGGTTATTGCATCAAATAATGTAAAGCTAGAGAGAGAAGAGAAAGGCACAAACTAATTATACTAGTTCCTTCCACAATCCGAAAGTAGTCATGTCCTCCTTGCACTTCCAAGAAGAGTTTACTAAAATCAATATCTGATTACAATTGCTCAAGAACACAAGAAAGAGACTTCCAGATACTCAAGCACACAAGCAAGAGATTTCCTATGCTCAAGCACAAAAGCAAGAGACTTCTAAACAAAAAAAAATGACACAGAAAAACATTTGAGGTTGATATACAATCAGTGGTGTTCACAATACAAATCAGATAAGACTCTTAAGATTCTAGAATTTCTAAGATATGAATGTTTATAAGAAATTCTAAGTGAACTTTGATATGAAAAAAATTCATTAGAGTTTTGGCACTATGAAAATGTTGGTCAATCTCTCTTAATCTTCAAGTCTTCATTTCTTTTATATAGAGGTGTGAGAGATACGTTGATGATTGTTAGCACATTAAAAAGAGTCGTTATTGAAGCTTGATCATCACCAATGATATGTTTCTTTATTTGATTAATGTCCTAGAAGGGAACAATTTGAAATTTATTCCTTGTATAGAGAATTAACCACCATAGACACAATTGTAGATTGTACTATTGCAGACATGAGAGTGGAGTAGTGGTTGTACAGTTGTTCTATGTCCTTTTTCTGCGTTGTTCAGTGGATACGCATCCAAGACCTTCTAATTCCTCTGGAATAGTCGTTGTTCCAGGCTTCTATTCCTTCTGCAATGATGTGTCTTTAGAATAACAAACTTTAACAACCTGCAGCTTCTTGGTTTCAGACTCTAATGAACTTCAGACTCTGATGGTCTTCAGACGCTTGAATGACTTCAGACTTTGGAGGTCTGCTTCTAATGGTCTTTAGACTCTGTCTTGTAACATAAGTTTCCTTTGCTAATGACGAGTCAATAATTAGTGTTTTTAATATATTATTTGAGTCTATTTTATTTAGATTTTATATGTTTTTATTTCCTTTTTAGAACTATTTTACTTCAATTCCAAGTTATTTAAATTCAGGAACAAATATTTGAAAGATTGAGTCTTGGAGCAAAAGAAAGGAGATTTGGAGCTGATTTATACCAAAAATACGAAGATTTGGTACAAAAATAAGAAGCCAACCAATCAGAAGGCTTGGCACGGTCACAAACTTCCTTTTGCTGCTTTTGCTTCCTCGACAAGCTACCTATTTAGTTTATTTATGACCTAAAGCCCATGGTTTCTTGTGGAACATTCTATTGATGTATTTCTTGGGGCTTAAGTAGTTATAGACTATAAATAGAGTAGCTAGAAAACATATTCATTCATCTTTTGTTCTTGGAAATAATAACTTACAATTGTTTCTTCGAATAAAAGTTCATCTTTATTTTTCTGTTATTTACTTTTATGTTGTTGTTCTTCTTCTTCTCTATGTCTACAATGATTGTGAGTGAGTAGACTCTTCTTGTCTTGGGATTGTTGGATGAGTCTAATGACCTAATCCCTATCAAACCAAGCCTCGAACCCTAATTTTATGTAAATCTATTTTCTAATCTAGTTTCACCGTTTTTATAATGAATTTACAAGTAGCAAATTCATAAGGAGACAACGGAGGGTTATTACTTGTTAATTCATAAACACAAATATCAAAGCGAAACATCAAAAGAAGAAGTTTTGATATTGGAACAAGTAAAATTAGACAAGGATTGTGAAACATGAGAATAGTCTAGTAAACCTTGAGACAATAAAGTTTCGAGCTTCAAGGATTTCAATAGCAAACAACCATGAGAATAGGCGTGATTGCTAGAGAAACACACTCACTGAAACCGAAAGGAGATGTGATAGGTTAAAGAGAAACTTGTCTTTAGGAAATAGGTTCAACATAAAGTTCTAGATTTAGGGTTTGTCACCATGACGGACCAATAATCCCAAGGCGTCTTTTTATTATTATTTTAAATAAAAAAAATCCCAACTTTTCAACTATTAAACTATCTTCTAATCATTCATAAAAGTTAATTGAATTCAACAACTCCCTGTCGGAACGATACTCTTTATTACTAGATCGGTAAACCGTGCACTTGCAAATTTACCCCATCAGCTAATTCCATTGCTCTCTTTTGTTATTTCAAAACCAATACTTGGATATAATACTTATAAATTTTTTGTCTATGGTATCCACACTTGAAAAAATATTAGCATATCCAATTGACATTTTAATACCTTGTTATCATCAAAACTTCAGGAGGTAATGTTAAACACATTTTGTTCCAACAGTTTATGTTGCAAAAGTGATTATTAGGGATTACATGATTAAAGTTTCTGCAAGTAGTGATCTTGAGATATAGCTTGTGAGTGTGAATGATTATGTATTTTGTACTCTTAGGAGCATCATAAATTTTTTTTGTGCTATTTGGAATGAAAAGTTAGAAGCCAAAAGCCATAAGCTGTTTTGGGGTAAGATTAGAAGTTATTCCTGTTCAGAGAGGTTCTATTTTTGGGTCATACCTTTTACTTTGCTGATCAAAACTAAGTAACTAAGGGATTTCTTGATTCAACATGTAATTCCCTTTAATTCAGATATAAGTTTTTTATGATTCGGAATAGAAACGAATTCAGGAGACGCGTTTGAAGTTGGGTCATTGCTGCAGAAAACTGCTTACGAGATTAGACGTTGATTTTGCGGATTAAGCTAAACTGTGAGTTTTAGTTGAAGGAATGGTTACAGAACTGAACCTATGAACTTGGTAGACTTGGTAAGAGTTTGGATTTGCATGAAGTGGAACTGCAAGAAGAATTCAGAAGTGATCAAGTGAGTTCTTATAGTGTTAGTTCCCACCTTGGGTTAAATGAGTGAATTGTGAGAAAATCATGAATCTATAATTTTTAATGCTTATCTAGTTTATCCCCATGAATTACATAAGTTAGTGAATGTTTTTTTTTCTTCTGGTTTTCTAAGTTAAAAATAATGCATATATGTTGTGATTTACGTGCATGAGCATTTCCGTGAAGTTGGGTATCAAAAATGGTTGTTTTGAGCTGAAAACTGATTTCTAATATAGTGTAATTGGTTACATTTATGCTGTAACCGGTTTCACTCATCCTGCTTGCTGCAAAACGCATTTCTTTCATGCAGTGTAACTGGTTACACACATGTGGTAACCGCTTACACCCTTCCAGCAACACATAAAATTGGCTAAAACATCCAATTTCCGTACCGGTTTCTTCCGAAATGATCACAGGGTTACTTTATACTTTTGTAAAGATATTTTTTCAAGGGCAAACCAATGATTAAACATACACATAACTTGTAATGTAATTCAAGAGTGCGTTATACATTTGTTATTATATTTAATTCTAGGTAGTGTTCTAGCCCATAGAGATGGGGAAACGATAGAGACTCAACTTAGATAGTTGAGAATAGTTATGTTATCATAAGAAACATTAGAGACTTGACATAGATAGTTGAGAATAGTTATGATATCATGGCATTCAGAGGCATATCAGATATATGCATAGAGCAGCAATTGTATGATACAATCAACAGAAATGCATTAGATATGCATATAGTACAGACATTGCATTAGATATGCATACAGTAATGACTTATCAGTTAGAGCTTATGAAGCGGAGTGGGACAAACTAGGTAACACAAGAACCCCAGTTAAAAGGAAGATCCTGAATATTTCATTGAAACAGAGCGGGGAAAACCTGGGTAACATAAGAACCCCAATTAAAAGGCATATCCCGAATGTTTCAAATAAAGTTTAAAAATACGTGTCCCTCGCAGTCGCAGGCTCCAGGTTTCGCTGGATGGGTTAGCGTAGATGGTAACTACACTTAGTCAGAGGAGTTCTGATAATTAACCTCAAATAAGAATTTTTACCGGATTATAGTGGCATGGTGATCGGGGTTACTCCACTCGGGATCCATTCCGTAAAATGAACCCATATAATAATGTTTTTTCAACGCTAACTCTCTAACATAATATGATCAGTTTATGAATCAAAACATGTATATGCTTTTGCACCAGAACAGACTTATAATAGCACATAGATGATGATGTTAGTTTACCCTCGATCGTCCAGTTTACAGGAATATGTTAGATAGTTCAGATAACGATCTTAGTTTCATAACTGTTCAGGTATGTAGAGCACACACACACACGTATAATCAATCAAAATAGGTTTTGTGTAGACAGATATCAATCGTAGGTTTCCCCCAAGATTGCCTGTAACCTAGGATAGGTGGAGCTCATTGAGAAATTATGTCTCATCCCAATCCTTTTATTTACCTTTAGGTACACATGTAGCGTGCAACAAGGGTAAGGAAAGGCTACCGACGGATCATGCTTTCGTTGGATTTGGTGTCTACGTCTCTTGTTTGTTTATGTACTTAGTTGTTATGTAAATGATGTCATGTACTTGTCAGTTAGTATATGTATCATTGTTAGATATTATGTACTTTCATGTACCAGATATGTTATCATAACACTCGAGATTTTTTTACATTATTATTTCAGCCAGGTTATGAATTCAGTTTTGAAATTAATGTATCCAGTACTAAGTAGTTAACGAATATGCTAAATATTCTAGACACATTTAGTATTGGTGTTATAACTTGGTATCAGAGAAAGTTGATTCAGATTGTGCCTTGGGTCATTAGAATTCAATAAACGTAGAGGGACCATTGGGTTCTGGATGTTTATTCTGAATGTCACATCTAGCTGAGCCTGATCAACTCGATATATTATATGACAGTCAGAACAAATGTATGCAAACTGAATAGGACCTAGGAGGGATGAAGCAAATGAAGACGTTGAATTAGGGTGTCAGGACTTAAGACGAATTTTAGTAAGGAAGTACTCATCACCAAATGGTGGCCGGTAAACTATGAAGGTAAAGATGGAGATTTTTCTGGAACGCATACAAAATGTTAAGTTTAAGACGAAGTACACCGAGACTATTGGACATGTGGTTGAGTGGTACATCACATGTGGAAAAGTAAGAGAATCATGAATATTTAAGGATTGATCTAAAAACGTTAACAGAAGCCGTAGTTGAGAAGCAAGAATAAGATGCATAGTACAGTTATAGTCCTGAGCGCAAATTCAAGGTAACAGAACTGAAAGAGAAACTTGGAATAAGCAAGTCATCATACGATTGAAGTAATCTGTAAGCCCTCAGGAACGGTGGAGTTGTAAGGACTGAAGAGCTTGGACGCTCGAAACAGACGAGGTCTTGATGTCTGGGCTGTTAAGAGAATTAGTTGAGGAATAAGTAAATTCTTTGGAGAAAATGAAGTTCATTTCTCAACGTGGTTATTGGAAAATCTTATCAGTAAGTGAATGGAGTTCCTACCATGGTATGATGCGAGATGTAACCTTTAACGAATCTGAGATAAGAACTGAGTAGTAAGTTGCCATAATTTAGGGGGCCAATGGACGTATGGCGTCAAAATACTTTAATAGAATGTTGAAGACAAGAATAAGTTAACGCATGAATCTAATAGATTGATGTGTTACAGATTAATCAAAAAGTTTTGTTAGGGATTATTCGAAATACTGTTCTACGGAAGTCGTCGCTGGAGTGATGAAGTTAAAAATACAATTAAGTATTATAGAGCTACATGATTTCAACTAAAAGAGTAATCTCATAGACGAGAATGATATTTTCAAAACCAAAGCTATCTGAGAAGAGATCATAAGTATGTCGGACGAAGTAAGTTGATAAATCAAAGTTGCGCAATGGATAATTAACTACGATTAAAGAACGAATTACGTAGAAGACTAAGACGATGACATGAGGTAACCATGGAATGTTAGTAAGTGGAGAAGTAAGTGGAAACGAACCAAGTATATGGCGAACTCTAATGAGAAATCTTAAGAGAAAAGCTAAGAGATACTTCAAATGATAATTCAGGGATTACAAAAATTAAAGCATACTAAAAGAATGTGGTAAGGGTATGATGGATCTGTTCATAATACGATAAGTCAGGAGCGATGTGAAATATCACTAGCATGGTAACCCAATTAATTGGTTCAGTAACTTCAAAAGACTAGAAGTACCAGTGTAGGCAGCAAAGAGTTGTCTATGAGGCGTAAAAAATGAATAAGGTACTTAGGGGATGATTCTTCGACTTGAAGTGCCTTTCAGAATTAGCGAGTATAGTAGAAGATGTTTGAGTAGTCATTGACTCAGGTTGGGTTTACCCATATCAGTGGTAACATCTCAACATCGGTACATATTTATGCGAAATTTGAATGGTCAATAAGTGTAAGTCCTTCGTTATGTGAACCAAAAGTCAGAGTTAAGGGTTTTTTGAAATTAGTTATGGTACAGGAAACCATTCGATGCTTGAAATTGTTCAAGAAAGAGTAAGATCAGCGCAATTCTTCGGAGAGAATTATGAAGATAATGGAGAAAACTTTTAGAATCCGGAAGAAGCATTCAAGTTTGGGTAATCCTAAGAAAGAAATCCAAGAGGTGTGCAGAGCATGAGCTGAGAGAAGCACACCGGACGTGTTGGCTCGATCAGTCGAACCATCCTTCTTTTAAGAACTATGTAATATGTTTGATTCCTCTCAATTAAGAAAGTTATTATTGAATCGTATCGAACTACAGAACTAGGAATCAAAATTATGAAATCGCTCTTTACAAGTTAACTCAAGCCTTTTTATGATGATGGTTATGATGTCAGATATATTTTTACCGGTTTCTTCCGAAATGATAACAGGGTTACTTTATACTTTTGTAAAGATACTTTTTTAAGGTTAAACATACACATAACTTGTAATGTAATTCAAGAGTGCTTAATACGTTTGTTATTATATTTAATTCTAGGTAGTGTTCTAGCCCATAGAGATGGGGAAACCATAGAGACTCAACTTAGATTGTTGAGAATAGTTATGTTATCATAAGAAACATTAGAGACTCGACATAGATAGTTAAGAATAGTTATGCTATCATGGCATTCAGAGGCATATCAGATATATGCATAGAGTAGCAATTGTATGATACAATCAACAGAAATGTATTAGATATGCATATAGTACATACATTGCATTAGATATGCATACAGTAAAGACTTATCAGTTAGAGCTTATGAAGCGGAGTGGGACAAACTAGGTAACACAAGAACCCTAGTTAAAAGGAAGATCTTGAATGTTTCATTGAAACAGAGCGGGGAAAACCTGGGTAACATAAGAACCCCAGTTAAAAGGCATATCCCGAATGTTTCAAATAAAGTTTAATAATCTGTGTCCCTCCCAGGCTCTAGGTTTCGTTGGATGAGCTATCGTAGATGGTACCCACACGTAGTGAAAGGAGTTCCGGTGATTAGCCTCAGATAGGAATATTCATCGGATTATAGTGGGATGGTGACCGGGGTTGCACCTTGATGAGCAAAACCGCAAGTGTACGGTTTTGCCGAAGTAGTAAAAAGAGAGTATCGTTCCAACAGGGAGTTGTTTAATTTGATTTACTTTTAGAAGATGATTAGAGAGTTTGATTGTAAAGTTT
>Ga0228711_1008509_pt1 | contig 14341 bp, 5 predicted proteins | sample MedpolnodulmetaG_2_FD_177996 | JGI IMG/M metagenome (GOLD analysis project Ga0228711, IMG submission 177996) | Root nodule microbial communities from Medicago polymorpha collected in Santa Monica, California, United States - brown nodules | ecosystem: Host-associated > Plants > Roots > Nodule...
AGACCCACACTCTCCTAGAATAATCATCAATGATAGAAAGAAAATAGGAACCCCCTCCATGAGTAAGTGTCTTGGAAGGACCCCAAAGGTCCGAATGCACATACTCAAAAGGCCTACTAGAATGATGTATACCACTACCAAACTTTACTCTATGTTGCTTGCCTAGTATGCAATGCTCACAGAATTCAAGCTTGTCCAATTTATCTTTTCCTAGCAAACCCTGTTTAGCTTGTTCAACTAAACCCCTTTCACTAACATGCCCCAATCTCAAACGCCACAATTCAGAATTATTATGAGGTACTACACTAGCTACCGATGCATTACCAATTACTATGGAACCATCTAAAATGTATAAACCATTCATTTTAGACCCCTTAACCGTAATCAATGCACCATGCGAAATTTTACAAACCCCATGCTCAATTCTAGTACAATAACCTTGACTATCAAACATGCTTATGGAAATTAAATTTCACTTAAGTTCGGGAACAAACCTCACATCCTTTAAAAGGAATTCACGACCATCAAACATCTTTAGACGAACGGTGCCCATGCCTTGGACTTTGCATGCTTTGTTATTTCCGAGTCGAACAACTCCTCCTACTTTTAGAGCCAAAGTCTCAAAATATTCCTTCCTAGGACACATGTGATAAGAGCATCCCGAGTCCAAAACCCATCTCTTCTCCGGTTCCCAACTTGTGATCGCTAGTGCATCCGCACTCTCATAACCATCTTCATCGAACGCCACCGCAACTTGAACGGAAGAACTACCATTGCCCCCTTTATCTGGAAAATCCTTCTTGGAGTGACCTTGTTTATGACAAAGAAAACATTTATACTTTGATTTGTCCAAACCCTTGGACCTCCACTTCCCCTTGCCTTTACTCTATGCTCACTCCTTCCCCTTGCAACATTCAAGCCTTCACCACCTTCATCAACCTTCAAGTCCTTGAACTTGGTCAATTCTTTGGTTCTCAAAGCTGATTGGACCTCCTCCAAAGTAGTGGTGCCCTCCTTACCATAAAGGATGGTATCCTTGAAATGCTCAAAAGACTTTGGTAATGAACAAAGTAGCAACAAAGCCTTATCCTCATCTTCCATATTAACTTCAATGTTAGCTAAATCATCAAGAATCTTGTTAAATTCCACCAATTGCTCCGAGATTGATTTAGACTCCACCATCTTGAATGAATAGAGATGTTGTTTCAAGAGTTGCCTATGAGCCAACGATTTTGTCATGTACAATGACTCCAACTTAGCCCACATCGACGCCGCGATAGCTTCCCTCGTGACATCCCTTAAAACCTTATCTCCGAGACATAAGACAATGGCACTCTTAGCCTTTTCTATCATCTCACGCTTCTCCGCTTGTGTCAAACTCGCCGGCATCGCCGCTTCACCCTTTAATGCTTCTACACACTTTTGTTGTGTCAACACCGCTTGCATCATAACCTTCCACAACCCGAAATCATTACTTCCAATGAACTTCTCGATGTCCCACTTTGAACCCATGATACCAACTTTACCAATTTACGCCTTAGCCCCACGGTGGGCGCCAATTGTTGTGAATTCGGACAAAATCACACCAATGAATAACAAAGATGTGTGGAGAAAAGGAAGTGGTAATCAAAAGATAAAGTGTCTCCAAGCAGCAACAACAAAAGCAGACCTAAATCTAAGTGTAAAGCAACACCACAAGCATAATCAAAGCAATAAAGATAAACAATGAAAGAAAGGAACAAACACACCAAGATGGTAACCCAGTTCGATCCAATATGACCTATTATGGGTGAGAGAGCAGTCCTCCAATCCACTAAGATGAAAGTGATACAAATGAGTTACAAGAGGTTAGCTTAAAAGCTCACAAAAGAACAAGACCTAATTTCTATGCATTTTCATGTCACCCACACTCTCAATGAATCCTAAGAGAAAACACAAAAGAAAGCTTTTGATCCTTCCAATGGTGAGATCTCACTACCCAAGGTGTTTACAATGTTTCCCAACCCAAGAGAACCTCACTACAAAGACACTCAACCCTAAAGTTACCTCCTTTGTAATTCAAGTTTCTCTCCCTTCAAGCTCTCCTTCAAAATCTGCAAAGAAACACTTATATAGCGGTATTCAACTGTCATAATCGTGTAACGTTTTTCCAAATCGTGACATGTTTGGTGCGTACGACACAAGGTACGACCAACCTTATCCTGAAAACATGCCCAGCAAGTTGAAAATTGTGTCACGTTTTCCCAAAATCGTGACACGATTGAGCACCCAGAAAACCATGCTCACTTCCTAGAAAATCGTGACACGTTGAGAAAATCGCGTCACAATTTCTCTGTTTCTCAAAACATAAATTTGAAGCCAAATTTTCAACATTAGATTTATTTATATCACAGTGATTTTGTAGAAATTATAGTAAGTCATCATATCATAATTTTTTACAAGATATATTTTGTTGCCGCTTAATTAACAATCTCATCTCATTTCATTAAAGATTGTTAAATAGGTCTTTGGTTATTATAAATTTTTAGTTTCTCTAAATTTATTTCAAACATTGGTCCCCTAAACATCTTCCTCCAATTTCACTTAAAAAAAACATATCTTCCTCCAACAAATTGGATTCTTGTTTTAAAGGTTGCACATAGCGCAATATATAGAGGGATTAAAAATTCCCTCCAAAAAAAAAAAGAGGGATTAAAAACGAAAGTCAATGTATTTATAAGTAGTAAAACTTATTTTAGTAATTTTTTGTCTCTATAATTTCATTTTTAGTCTTTTATGAGCGTCACGTGTGGAACCTTTAACAATGATCGTCAAATTCGAAGACGAAAAATATTTGAGAGAGCATTGTTTAAAGAATTTTTTTGATGTACTAAAAACAAAAAGTGACATATTTATAAAAACGGAAGACTTATTAATAAAATTCAGATCTATTGAGTTCTATAGGTTTCAACAGATAAAGTTCAGCGTTGTTGCTGCTTTGGCATTCTCATTTCTAGATTCTCTAATAATTGTTCAAGTCTGTTGAAATCTGCTGTTTTCGAGGTTTTAGGTTCACCTCCAAGGCACATGTTCAACCTCAATATCCGTCTCAATCTTGTGAGCGAATTCATACTGAAGTGATATCCTAGTCATTCTTTTTGTTTGACACATGATTGTTTGGGGCTCTAAAGAGTTGTTAATGCTTGCTGCTGATGTTGCAGGGAGTTGATGGTATGTGATCCGCTACTATGTTGATGGTCGGACCATCGCCAAATTATAGACCCAATTGGTGCTTGCAAATGCCCACACTTGATGTTTGTTGTTTGTTAAAATTGAATAGGGTTGGATTCATTGTGTTGTTCTTATTGGTTTATTACTCGTTAGATCGTTGATTCACATAAATGATTGGGTCAAGTTTTATCTCCTTCCGGACCTTATGTATTTTTTTTTCCTATATTTTTAATGATATATATGAACATGACAAAGAATTATAGTGGGGTTTCAAATCAATTGGAACATCCTTCTCTTTCATGTCATTTTACTCTTAATTAAAAAGAAAAAAAATCACTTCACATTCTTATCACTCTCCATTTTTTATTTTTTTGTGAGTATTACCGTCTAATTTTTTTTTGTGAGCACATTACTGAGTAGTGAAAGATGTTTTACAGTACATATGTTGATGCTTCATTTTCATATTTTTCAAATTGTTGACGTTATTGTAGGTGTATTTTGGATGATACTGGAAGTTTTGTGTTTGCTAAATTAGTTAAATCGAAATGAGTAGTAAAAAAAAATTCTTACTTATATTCACTCTTTTATTTGATGAAATTAACGTAGATCTCACATTTTTATAAATAGATGCTACATACAATGATTTGATCGGTAATAATTTCATCCAACAATAAAGTGAATATTAAAGGAATAGTTGGAAAAATAGTTTATAACACCTTTTTTTAAGAGAAAAGCTTATAGCATTTTATTAGATATCAGTTCAATATGATATATGGCAGGACATCAACAAAAGTATGGAGAGTTGAGGATTAGATAAGAATATGGTCTCTCTAACTAATGTATAAACTACCTTATTCGTTTGTCTATGACTAAACTCCACATGAGAGTTTGTGAAAAATAAACGACAACAATGTTTGCATTCATCTAATATAGTGTCAAATTGTCAATATGATTGTGGTTGCCGTTGTTGAAGTAATCTACAATTATCTTTACTACTTAGTCAAAATCAACATTGTGAAGTTGTAGACGATGCACCCAACTGATGGCATGAAGCAATTCTCCGACTTCCATGGAGCAAATATGTTGTGTCCAAAGTATCATAGCAACCTCGGTTTAGCTCAGCGTGATGGAGAATGAGACGTCAATGTTGCACATTAAACGCCCTGTTACTGGTGGATGCCAACAAGACAACTGATGTTGAATGTTGCTAGCCGTCTCTGTTGTGACAGTTTTTTGGAGTAGGTCGATCTTGTTGTTGTTGTGTTCGCTTAGCATGCATTATTACATTTACAAGCAACCAATCTTCCTATTATAAATTTTTCGCATGCTCCAAAATTTGACTACACGTATTGTTAGAAGAAAAATGAATGAGATTACTCATTCGAGCGTTAGCTAGAACGACCTCATTTATTAAGACTTTAAGTTGTATTGATAATATGATTAATTTGTTTAGGGTCGTGTTAACTTGTGCTCTTAAAATACAAGTTAAAGATTAAAAAGAGAATTAAAACATAAGTTTTGTATTGAAAAAACTTTTCAACCTTAAGTTTTTACATTTGACTTCTAAACCATTGTCTTAAAGGCATAAGTTAGCATTTCTCATTTGTTTATATGTTACTCCCTCCGCCTCTATATCTAAGCATTCATTTGACTTTATTTTTCTCTCTAAATGTAAATCCCTTTTCAAATTACTAGATGCATTTATTAATTTTTTTTCTTCTAAACATACCCCTAATTAATACTACTAACTTGTCTTGAAATATGAAAAGTCAATTTTAATATACATTTAAACAAAGGACAATTTAGTAATATTAACACACTAAATAGACACATTAATTACACTAACAACTTTTCTTAAAAAATGTAAAAAAAAATAAAAGGAACTTGCATATAGGGACGGAGGGAGTAAGAGGTTGCAGTCAACAAGGTTTACTTTTTGTGTGGAATATGGATCATTTCTCTACTTAACAAGCTGGCTGTGATTGCAAACGGACTTAGCAGCAAAATGCTGAAATGAAAAATATATTTTCTATCTATAATTGAAAGCCACTTTGGCATTATGTAATCATTCAATGCACCTACATGGTTACGCTAATAGTCACGGATCAAAATCATTCATGCAAGTTCGCTTTAAAATAGTTTAGGTCGTATCTACCATTCAATAATTTAGTATCATATATTCCTCTCAAAAATAGTTTAGTATCATATAATATTTTTTATATTTCATTATTTTAAAATATATTTAAATTTTAAACTAATTTAATCTATAGAGTATCAACAATAAACCAAACTTTTTTTTTTTTGACAAATAATGAACCAAACTTTTTTTTTTAGAGAAAAATAATTAACCAAACTTGTACATTCCTAAGGAATTATGCACGCCAAATCACAACCGGTCCAAATCGGCAACAAACTAGTAGTGTATATATATTGGATGAAAAAAATTAGTTGTTTATACTTATTTCAAGTTGTTAGATTTAAGTGGGAATAGTTAGTTATACATCGGTTATTACATTTGATTGTTAGATACAAAAAAGAGGTGACTCATATCTAATGTTTTAAAATTTTGGATAGAGATGTGATGTCTCTCTCTCTGATTCTGAGCAACGAAACCAGGTTTTGTAGGCAATGATATTTTGCCCAATAGAATTACTTTTGCATATAAACACGGACTATACATTTCATGTTTGACATAAAATCAAACAAACACTTATTTCTCATAATTTATATTTTTCTTTCGACTAGTTTAACAACCCACAAAAACTCAATTTCATACTTAACAATCTTTTGAGAAGGTAAAGAACCCACATTTAAGGGACGAAATTCCTTCCTTGCCGCTATCGTTTAAGCAAAAATATAATCATAGTTGAGATATTAGCTGATTTTTAAGGCTAGCTTTCAATTTTTGTTTTTGTGGTGATTAAGGTTTGAACCCCAGACCTTACATCTTTTATGTATTGTACATACCAACTGAACTAAGCGCACAAGGACGTTGGCTTTCAACTTTAACAACAGTAGTATATTATTACATGCATATGGTAATTAAGATTGCATATATGCCATACTTATGTTAACTGATGTTAGGAACTATTAATGTATTTTGAATCTATTTTAGTCTATGATTTTCCGTGAAGTTTAATTCATGTTTTTTTTTGTTTCTTATAATAATTATTTCAGTGAAGTTTAATGATTTTCTTTCCGTGAAGTTTTATTTGTATTTTACGGAATAATTAAAATAACATGTGTTATGTATCCTTAAAAATCAACTTATAATTATTCCGTAGGTCGACACGTGTAGATATTAATTTTGATGAAAATATTTATTTCAATTACCAATGGTTGTGATTGAATATCTCATCAAAATATCGTAATCTTTAGTAGTAATAGCATTCTTTAAAAAAAAAAAACGTCTACGTCCAAAATAATTAAATTATAAAATTCAATCAACACGCACAAGCCGACGCCCTAAGAGTCTATATATGGACTATGGTTGACCAAAAAAAGCAATAGTCTATATGAGAAAAATCATATTTGGCCTTTGATTGGCAAATTAAGAGTCCGTTTGTTATAGTTTTTTTCAGAAAAAAAATTACTTTTTTTTAAAAAATAATCACTTTTAAGAGTTTGTTTGTTACAACTTTTTAAAAAAATCAGAATCTAAAAAAATTCTAAAAACAGCTTCAAATGAGAAGCTGTTAAGAGCAGCTTCTCAAAAAATAGATTTTTTTAGAGGAGAGAGAAAATATGATTTAAAAGATTGAACTAATTTTGTTACAAAAAATCCCTTTTATATAGTTTTATTCAAACAAACTAAATTATTTGTTTAAAAAAAATGATTTTTATCTTGGTAAACAAACACAAAATAGATTCTAATTTTTCATAAAATCTCTAAAATATAATCTCTAAATTATTTCATGTGAAAATCACTTTTATTTTAATCCGTAACAAACGAACCCTAAAAAATATAATTGATCAAGTCAATGATCAAAGGTCTATAACCTTTGTATAACCTTTGTAGAAAGATAACATGGTTTGGTCTCTCTCACACACACATGCACAATTATGAACCAATCCTTTTTAGAAATTATTTACATTTTGTTGAATAAAAGTCAAATTTTTAAATATGAACCCAAAGCCAAAATGTTAGACCTGTCATCTTTCTCTATCAAGACGTATTCATTTTCTTCCTTAAAACATGCTCAGCCCTTAAGGTTTATGCTACGATGTACAACGACATGTAATCGCCAATGCCGGCGCGACTCGTCGACCCCAAACATGTAGTATCTCCTTCTCTCTTTGCCATTCTTCGTCTCCCTTTTTCAAGCCTAACCACAAGTATATCATACAATGGATTTTGGGTTAAAGTGAGTATTTTAGTCTTGCATCTACTTTTTTTTTTTTTAACAGCAAATTTTTCCTGCTCAAGACGAACAGAGATCGTTGAAATAAAGAATACAAACTAAGGCGCCGTATATAGGCGGAACACCGGAAAATAAACACCCTAAAAGACACCCCTGAGGACAAAAGCCCACCAAAATACACGTCACCACCTAAAACAGACACCTTCACGCAAACGACTGAAAAACGATATCCAACAACACTCATCGTCGCTACTCACCCCCAAAGAGCACTACTCAAAATTAAACTCCTAATCCCCAACACCAAAGCTGGGCCACATCCGAAAAGCTCATATCCGAAAGATCATTCAGCTTCCACCACTTCTCGACCTCCGATCTACCGAAAGAAACACCATAAAAAAGCCCAAAACCAACTTGATCCAAAGAACTGACTCCCGATTTTGAATCAAAAGTGATTGGCCCGCCATAACTTAAGGACCAAAACAGAAGGGAACCCCTCACCCCCGGTACGCCAGAGAAACACCAAATCAAGCCAAACAAGATTGCAGCTAGACACCGACTCCTGATCTCGAAGGAAAAGTAACCGGCCCACCGGAACCCAACACACAATAAGTAAGACAAATGACATGATATGCAGTGGTGCAAACAACAAATCAAAAGGAAAAGGCTCGGCTCAAACGGGACACGCACCCTCCAAACACCTTAACAACCCAAAAATGCAAATAAGAACTAGTGACGACGAACATGGACCCATGTGACAGAGGCTGCCTCCAAAGGAAATCACCTCAAACAGCACACGCCTCCTCACCTAAACAACACCAACCACCACCTTATATAGCTCCTGTACGCAAATCGTTCCGACACCAAATCCGAGTCCAAAACAAAAACAAAGACCACCCATCTAAAGCCACCACCACCACCTCAACCAAACCACCACCACCACACAATAGAAACAATAAGTAAAAGTAACGGACACACAGTGACCCCGGAGGGGGTCTGCCACCAAATCAAGCAAAATCTGAATCTACAAGGTCACCAGTACGAATAACGACAACCATCACGATCCTTACGACGACAAACGATCCGGGATTTCGTTGAATGAGGATTAATCGTGGATGAAAGATATGTCGGACACCTGCAGCCGCCAGAATCGGACCACACAGATCGGCACCACACCTCACCCCATCCACACCACACGTTAGTCACCACCATAGACCACCCCGTCACAACCTACACATCCCACCCTTGACACCACCACAAAGGCACAAAAACCTAACAGATTCATATGATCATCACTCAAGGAATGAAGCTATTATATCATATTTATCACGGTTCAAAAGCATGTCCACCACTTGTTGCTGTATTTAACGATCAATTGTAAGCAATTGAATGTTTAACTAGCATGATCAAGAATAAGTGCCTTGCTTTCAAGAGATAAGCTTTTGTTTGTAGGTGGACAAAGTGGTCAAGAAGGGGAAGAAGTTGTAGTAGTGTATTCTTGGCGTCCCAAACATGAGGTTAGCAACGACACAATAGAGTGGGAGGTACTCGGCAGGAAGGACCACCCACCACTACCGCCACTGCAAAACCACCATCGAGAAACCCTCCACCACGAAACATCACCACCACCTCGCAAAACTCCCGTGACATATCCATAAAGATCGGAACACCACCTTCGATCCGCACAGATCCACCACCGCCTCACACCACCAGACCACCAACCCCTCACCACCGAAACCACCAAATCTGTGGCTACCTCAGCTCCTCCAACTAGATCTGAACCAGATCGGGCCGCAACACAAACTGGACAGGAAACCGCCAAAAAGACGGACGCGAACGGAGCAAAAACGGAGCCATAAGTGATATATATTCATTTTTAATCCAAATGCTATTAATTATTCTTATTATTCTCACGTATCATTTCACTTGATAATCGATATGATCCATGGAAATCCTTTTCTCACTTCCCTTCTTTCACCACTCTTTCCTATTCCCATCATGTTCCATGGAAATCCTTTTCTTTTGTTACTTTTATTTTCAAACCATTCTTTCTATTGTTCTCGTGTCTCTTCCCAGTTTTGTAATTTCACTCTTGATTTTTAATTCAAATTTTGGATTTAGGTTTTTGAATTAGAATTGAGATATGGTGGAACATGAAAATTCAAAGTGATTAAAACCCAATTCCTTTGGTGGTTTTTCCTTTACTTTCATCATCAATGATCAATAAAAAGAAAAACCTTTTTTGGTTTTGTAGGTCAGAGGGAATATTGGTACATACAAACATGTTTGCAAAATTTAATCAAACATTGAAAAACTTATGACTGCTATGCAAAGAAGGAATGTTCTCAACTCTTTATACAATAAAAGGAACCCTTTTAATTTTTCTTCCATATACTTGTCTCTATATTTGTATAAAATTAAGTTTATTCTTGAAATTAAGTTCATTCTCGGATGGATTTTTTCCTCAAATTAATGGAGAAGAAAGAAGAGCAACCACGATGAAATGGGAAAATTAATTTGATATAACTCTCAAACCTGAAGAAGAAGAAGATCAATGGGTGTGAATAACCAAAAAGAAAAAAGGGAAAATAGAGGCAATCAGGAGGTTAAGCGTGACATTAAGTGAAATATCATCTCCACCATTCAGATTAATCCTAGGGTCCTAATTTAATGCTCTCATTATAAAACCTCCTCTCACATGATAGATCCTATATATATATATATATATATATATATATATATATATATATATATATATATATATATATATATAATTTTTATTTTTTTGGGTGCAACTGACGAAATGTATTATCTCGATCTTTCGGTTGTGATGAGTCATTGACGACTCATATTTTGTAGTTGCAGTTGATTATCTTGAATAATGCCACAGGAAGATCAAGACTATGGCCTTTTTTTAATAATCATTTTATTCACCGTTTATAGCATAATCCCTTGTCATAATAAACACTTATTTATAAGCTTACATAAATTATTTTTATAGAAAAAGAAAAAAAATGTTAATCATTTTTGTATATGTTCTAAGCTGCTTTCATAAACTATCTTGGATAACTTATGAAAATAAGCTAAAAATAACTTACAAATAATGAAATAAGCTGCTTTTATAAGACTTTCCAAAAAGTCTCACAAAACTTATGTTGGTAGATAAACTCAGATAAATCAATCTAAATTGACCCTATAAATGTGTGTATATATATATATATATATGAGTTATTCGTTTCAAGATGCATGAGTTGATAACATTTTAAACTTCTGTATGTTTTTCCTATTTTCTCTTATTCTCATGCCATAGAGCGTTGTTAGATGTAGTTCACATATTTTCTTCTTTGAAGAGTGTGGATGTATTGGAGCTTGAAGATATATCATATAAACTCTTATGATTTTAAGGATATTCCTATTTTTATTAAGAATTTTATTTTAGGGGTTTCCTTCAATTAAAGGGAGGTATGACTACTCAAGAACTTCACCGTAATTCATTAAAAGCGGAAACTTCTTTCTTTATTTTTATTGTGTGTAAATAAATACTTTAGTTGGATCGGAGAAATTCCTAAAGTTTGATTTTCAAAAGGGGGGATCCATTTTATTGGATTTTGTCATAATTTTTCGTTTGCTATACTCGTAGTTAAAAAAACAACTTTTCTCTTGTCTATAAGGTTCATTTGAATATGAAATTCAATCTTAGAAATCATATAATTTTTTGTTGGGTTTAACTCAACCACACAAAACTGACTTGTGAGGTGAGGATTGACCTTTACTTATAAACACTTATGAAGGTTACCCCTTATAACGCACTTACTGTATTGTCATACAGACTAACAACCATACTCATACTCACTAACTACTCACTTTCCTACATGCTACCATCCAATCATACAACAAGTCGTGGTAGTTTTACTCACATGAAAAGTAAGTAAACCCTCTTCTCAAGAGGTATACCCATACTTGTTCACACAGCAACAACACCAATGCAAAAACTCACTAAATTCATGAAGGCTCAAAATATGCTATAATATACACACACAAAAAAACTATAAATGACTGGAAATAAAAGAAAGGGTATTAATACTAGGTTACCTCCCAATAAACATGTATTTTACAACATTAGAGAATTGATCTCGTGAAATACATTCAACTCTCTAAATTGATTATATCTGAACCCGTCCTGGCTCACTTCTAGCTCACCTCTTCTTTGATTTCCTAACATACCTGTTCTATTTTCATTTGAACTATCTAACTTTGTTTGCTTTTGCTCGCTCCTAACTCGCTTAGGGAATTAACTAGAACTTGGGATTTATTTATCTTTGAAACTAAGAGCATTCCTTAATCAGTTGACCTACAAGTAAGATAACAAAGGATCAAAGTGGCTATGATGTAACTCAAAACTTCATTATCTACTATTTACTTTAAATTAAAGGAATTCTAAAATATTACAGGAAGAATAAGCTAAAAGTTCATACCAAATATAGTTAAAATTAGGTAAATTTTACACTTATCATTGTTATTATAGGAAATATCACATTGATCTGTATCATTTGCTTTCTAAACAACTAATGTAAGAATCAACCGATGTGATATTGAATGACAAATGAGTTAGTTGTCGCTTGATAGATAAGCATGACTACCAAATCCAAATGTGATTGGAGGATGTTATAGTCCATGTTGCCAGTATTTGTCTATGATCAGTTGCACCATAATCAACTGACGCTGGAATTAATTAATGTAGACTTGACTAATAACAAAATTAGCTGGTAGCTGAACGTGAATACCAAGTCTAAAAGGGATTGGAGGGTATTATTGTCTTTATTAGGGTCGTGGTAATGTTAATCAATTAGAGAATAAGGACATAATATTTGACATTATTTTAGCTAAGTTTTCGAGTAAATTTAGTAGAGTCTAAGGTCATTTTATACATGTTTTAGAGAAGTTGCTTATGGTTTAAGTGACATTTTATATTATTTTCATTTGAGTCCATGTAATTTTGTTTCTTCCCAAAACTGGAAACTTCATAGGAGTTTTGAGTCATTTAAATCAAAAATTATGTAAATTGGCAAATCAAAACATCACATGGAGTTATGAAGGCCAGAGAATAAAAACCAATGGAGTTCAAGAATGTTTTTGAAGGTAATACAATGTGGGAAAATAATGTTCCAAGATGAAAGGATGGAAGAAAATCACTAAAAAAATTAAGAAAAACGTTATATTCTACATATTTCTCGCCTCATGCACCTCTGGCGCATAACACCCGCAGGAGGAAAATAAAATCCCACCTCGTCTACCTCAGCAGGTATCCTATGCGCATGGTTCTGGAAGTTTTTGCCGTCTTTCTTAATTTGCAAGCTAGATCAAGTTGAAAAAGCCTGGTAACCTAGTTATAAACATTCGTATAAATAGGGTGGAAAAGCTCATAAACTTGGCGGTGAAAGGTGAAGGCATGCATCAAGGCGAGTATTAAGGATGATATGGAGTTTACCTAACTGCTCTATTTAGTATATTTTGTAGCTTTTCTTGTTTATGTTGTTTGTTGCCATGAACGACTAACACCCTCTAATTAGGGTTCTAAGATCAACCCCTGTTTATCTGTTGAAATCCACTAATGCAATTTCTTTATTCAGTTATTATATAAGTCTTATTTAACTTTTGATTTCTTCGCATGTAATGCTTTAGATCCCTCGGCACAAATAAGACCTAATTGTAAGTGTACTAAGTTTGGGGACTTATCTATGTATGATCTTTAGGTTAAGGTATAAGGTTGATTTCCCTTGCTTTAATCCTAACAAGAACTTAGGTTGAAGGTTGCTTACTTATGTTAATCAAATTAGGGTTTTTATGTATGATGTTAGATAATGAATCATCCATTAAGAATCTATTTCGTGTACCACTCTAGTTAATCCCCTTTACCATAAGTAATTTTAAATAACAATTCATAATCAGCCAACATTTATAAAGTACTTAGTCATAATTGATATTGAATATTGCATAAATCCAACAACAAAGACAGAGGAGCTTTGAAGAATCCTAATCGCCACCTCACCTCTAAAACAAACCTTTTTATTTTCTGCAAACAACTATTACTCGCATTGTGCACACATTTCAATTTCAAAGTTAATTAAATTTTCAAGTTGACGAGAATTCTTGTTGAGACGATAAATTTATTATTATATTGCTTTATAACGGTTTGGTGTACTTGCTAAATTTTGAATGTGGTTACCAAGTCTTGCAACACATATTTGATCAAGTTGAAAGACTACATATCCATTTTGTTGGTGTAAGCCCTAGAGGCCAATAGTTTATGTTGAACTTATCTTATGTATCATGACTTTTATTATTAAATAAATATATGGCAATCTTTATTATATTTACAGTAATGTTAATATAGTCCTTAGAATAGATAGTTCATGTAATAATATGTTAAGTGTGACTTAATCATGAGATTACATTATCATAAAGAACGCTATTCTTAAATATATCTGTAGTCAAGCTTTAATATGAATAAGGATAATAATAAAGCATCGAGACTATTATGTATGTAGACTGATGACAGTATCTCATGGGTCATAGATATGAGATATTAAGTCAATACATAGGTATAAATATTAGGAGTAATATTTATACTGGATTGACCCACTGTGAGAATACTACATAGTATGTTATGAAATTGTCATAAGATATTCTCACAATGATAATAGTGTATATCACTCTTAGACCTGAAACCACTATGATCCCTAGATGTGGACTCAAGTGTTTTGTTGCCATTC
>Ga0228711_1008510_pt1 | contig 14341 bp, 12 predicted proteins | sample MedpolnodulmetaG_2_FD_177996 | JGI IMG/M metagenome (GOLD analysis project Ga0228711, IMG submission 177996) | Root nodule microbial communities from Medicago polymorpha collected in Santa Monica, California, United States - brown nodules | ecosystem: Host-associated > Plants > Roots > Nodule...
TTCATTATTTGGTTTTTTTTTTTAACAAAAAATCATTATATGAATTTCTAAATGATCATCAGCAAACACTTTTACATTTGTGCAGCTTCTTAAATTCAAAAGAACAACAAATAACAAAATATTCAATCTATAATCATGCTATATATATTCCAAAGTTTTTGTAAATAAGATTTTAGCCGAATTCGATGTTATTATATGCATATAATCAAATACTTTGGATTGTTCCTTTTGCAAAGTTTTAATTTGCACCGATCCCCCTATCCTTTGTGCCGACACCATATCTATGTTGATCATGTTGAAATGCATGCTAATAGTAGCAAGATACCTGTAATATAAGAAACCCTAGATTAGTAGCTAGTGCACATGCTCTCTCTTTTATATCAATGTTGAAGCTTATCATTTTCATGAGATGAACAAATTTTAGGGACGTTTTGCTGATCACCCTTCTGCTGAAACAAAGAGAAATTAAGTTATAACCAAAAAAAGAAAAAACAAAGAAATTAAGTTTAAGTACTAATTAATGATATATTGTTTTTTTTTTGTTGGTGAAATAGATCTCTTGATTCTAACCCTTGACATAGTTCAAAATATATTGCCATGCTTTTCTCCCATTAACTATAGGTACAAAATTAAGGGTAACATGATAAGGCTGCACCAAAATGAATTTGGTGCAATTAAAAATTACTCAAATAATCATTCATCTCCTTGAAAGAAAAAAACTAGATGAAATTGAGATCTTAAATTCATTATTATTTGCTGAATTAATCACAATGTAAGTCATTTGATTTGCATCCAGTAGATTTGAACTGCTAACTATAAAGTGACTCCAGAACAGGATACACAAGTTAATTTGTCTATCATATATGCTTCACATATGGGAGTTGGTATGTAAAACTTTAACAAAATGGAATTGGTGTAGTTAAAAGTCACTTAGTCATCTAATTTTCATCCAATATATGAATCTGTGCGTTGTTTTGGGCTCTTTCAATTTTTTGTTGTTTTCCCTTAATTTGTTCTCCTTTATTTTGTTTTCTTCTCGTTTTGGTTTTTATTTTGCAATGAGTTAGAGTAATCTCGGTTTTTTTCTATGTTATCCCTTGATGAATTGGGGAGACAATTTACCCATATCAACGAAAAATCCTCTTCTTTTTTTTTCTTCTTTTTTTCTTACGATCAAATATCATTTTAATATTTAGAACATCAAACATTTTTATCTGCTTTGTTCAACGTTTGATATCCATCTCCTTCATTCCATAATTAAATATTACTTGTCATTAGGGGTAAATTATCCCAAATTACCTCAATTCATCAAGAGATAATATAGGCTTCACTTTCTTACAATAAATTACTATTTTCTTCTCAAGAACATTAAACTTTTTAATCTCCTTCATTCAACATGTGATCTACATCTCTTTTGTTCTAAAGTCGAATCATACTTGTCATTAGGGTAACTTATCCCTAATTCATCAAATGATAATGTAGACCTCTTTCCAGTTTCCGTTGGCGTGTTTGCATATAACAGTTTTATTATTCTACTTGTTTTTCCATTAAAAACAACTATCAGCTGTAGTGATGGTAGAATTGAATTGATTGGTTCAACACATATTGAGGTTTGAGTCAAATTTTAAGATGATATCTTTTAATTTGAAATCCATAAATAATATTTTAGTAAAACTATTATAAGATAATATTCCTGATCACTCCATATTAATATGCATCTCCTCATGCAATATATATTAAACTCTATTTTACCAATTCATTGAGATGAAAGTAGTACCATAAAGACATTATATATCATAGAAGACCGGGGATAAGACCCATTTCATTATCCCATAGTTAGGTCACACAAATTATCATATTAGGTTATTTCATGCAAATTTATAATGATAATAACAATTTTATAAAAAAAAAAAAATTGTTTTTATAAAATTAACTATTACTTGATCATCCTTTTTAAAAAAAAAAAAAATATTACTTGAATATCATCTGCATAAATATTGTAATGTGAAAGGTAATAACTCTAGAAAGTGATGCGCATAGTCTTAATTAGATGATATCCTTAGAAAAAAGTAATTGTAATTACATTGAAAATAAAATAAAATTTACACTCTTTTTGAGACTTTTTTTTTTCCCTCTAAGTACGATACTATTACTAGTTATAGATTAATGGGTTGCTCATAAAAATAAAAATAAAATAGTGGGAGTAATAGAAAGGAATCTCACTTCACATTCTTCTGATTCTTTGGAATGTACTTATAATATTCTTTGGAGTATCATAAAAGAATATTGGGTTCTTTTTTGCCAATACTATATTGGACTACAAGTTAAATTAGAGTATTAGATGCATGCTTGATATGGGTAAATTATTATTTTACTGAATAGAACACTTGTTCTTTTGTAAAAGAACACTTGTTCTTTTAAGTGCGTAAGAGCTTGCACCACACGTGACAAAAAGAACTCACAAAGTTATGGCGTGAAGCAAGTTGAAACTTAAATCACTTTTTAAGTTATGTCATGACATTGAGTTTTTTTTGCTTTCTATTTTGTGCCTATGGAGTTTTTGAATTTATAACTTTGTAGATCTTGCTCTTCCTTTTTATTTAGCTTTATCTTCTTTTCTTAGTTTGTACATTTGAAAACTTACTTGTTTAATTAATTGTTTCTCCACCGAAAAACTTTATGGACTTTGTATGCTGGGAAGAAGATGGATTCTCGAATCAAATCACCTTATCATTAGAAAATTTAGGGCAAGTGGATGATGCCCCCATATCAAAAAACACTTATAAAATTATGAGTTAATATGTCTTTACCCCTGTAATTTAAGCGAGTTTCGGTTTACCCTCTGTAAAATGAAAGTTTAGATTGCAACCCTGTAATTTAAGATTATTTCGTTTTAGACCATGAGGTCATCTGACTGGACAAATTGCTGACGTGGCATGCTGACCGTGTATATCTGATTATATGGCACGCTGACTGTATAATTAATTTTGTTTTTTATTTTTTTAAGGGCACACGTGGAATTTTTCCTACTTTTTTAAAATAAAAAATCTGAAAATTAATTTTCGAAAATAAAAAAATTGGAAAAAAAAAGCAGAAAAAAAAATCGAAAAAAAGTCAGATTTTTTATGAAAAAATAAATAAAAAATTGAAAAATCGAAAAAAATCAGATTTTTTTTTTCAAAAATTCAAATTTTTATTTTGAAAATTAAGTTCCCGATTTTTTTAAAAATCTTCCTAATTTTGGAAAAAAAAAATATGAATTTTTCTTTTTTTTTTATCAAGTTCCATAATTATTTTTAAAATTCTTCCTAATTTCGGAAAATAAAATATGAATTTTTTATTTTAAATTGGAAAAATAATTCATAAAAATTTAGAAATAAAATTTTCCAATTCTTTTATAAATTCTAACTTAATATATTTCCCATCAATGACAGGAAAACCCATATGGTATTACCATTTCTATTCTCGAACTTAATAAATTTTGAAATTTTTGAAAAAATTATAGAAATTTTTTTAAAAAAATCCGAATTAAATTAAAATTATAAATTTCGAAAAAAAGTAAAATTATCTATTTTTTTAAATTTTCTAGAAAAATTTAAAAATTCTGGAATAAAAAAAGTTTTTAAAATTTTTTTCTACCTAAAATAAAAATTCTGGATTTTTTTTTATTTTTAAAAATCTGAATATAATTTTTTTATAATTCAGACTAAAATATGAAATAAAATCGATTTTATTTTAATTTTCAAAATCTTAATTTCATATTTTTTTTTAAAAATAAATCTGATTTTTTTTTGATTTCTTCAAATTTTTTAAATTTAAAAAAAAAAATCTAATTTTTTTCAATTTTCAAAAAAAATAATCTGATTTTTTTCTCTATTTTTAAAATTAATTTTCAGTTTTTTTATTTCTAAATTAATATAAATGAAAATAAAAAATTAAAAACAAAATTAATTATACAGTCAGCGCGCCTCATCATCCAAAAATGCTGACTCAGCGTGCAACGTCATCATGTTTGCAGAGTCAGATGGTCTCAGGGTCTAAAACGAAAGAATCTTCAAATTACAAAGTCTATTTCGAAAGATTCTTCAAATTACAGGGTTGGAATCTAAACTTTTATTTTTACAGGGGGTAAACCGGAACTCGCCCAAATTACAGCGGATAAAGACATATTAACTCTAAAATCATTTATATTTACCTTTCTCTAATAACATTATATTTACATTTATTTGTTATCTAAAGACACAAACACAACTAGAATCCAGAATTTACAAAGCTAAGCTAGCACTTTAAGTGTGTGATTATATTATATCATTATTTTATTTTTTTGAATGGATTATAATATCATGTTGTTTATGGTTTTTCTTGGATATGAATACTTATGGTTTGTCTGATATGAATTTTTATGGTTTGTCTAATATAAATGGATTATAAAATTTATTTTTACTAAAAATGGTAAACATTCACCTTTAAACCATTTATAAGAGGTCAATATTAGCATATGTGTTTGGTTGTGCGGTGGAAAAAATTGATTTTGATAGAATTGATTTTGTATAATTGATTTTGGTTAAAAGTGAGTTGATGTAAAGTGATTTATGTTTGGTTACCTTCAAAACAAAAGTGATTTGTATGAAAAATGTTGTTTGGATCTTTTGAGTCAGAATTGCTTTTAGATGTGTAAAAGACCAAAATGGGCTTGTATAGGTATGTATATACATCAAATTTTACATTTATTTAGTTTTTCATCCTTCATTTTTTTTATTAATTGACAATAAAATTACTAGATCAATATTATCAAATTTTACATTTTAGTTTTTCATCCTTATTTTTTTTTATTAATTGACAATAAAATTACTAGATTAATATTATTGTTAATCACATATTCAAATAAAAATACATGTAGGGAATATATATTAAACATGAAGTACTCGTTAAAATTACAAATAGATAATATAATATAAAGTGCAATACAAATTTGAAACATTACAACAATCATTGTCTTCATTTGATTCTCCATTCCAATAGTTCATTTTGCAATAAGATTTGGCTACTGTCAAAGGTAAATAATTAGTAACAATTAGTAATGAGATTTGGCTACTGTCAATCATGGCATTACAAAAATAATAGCTTCATGATATTAGCACTTCAATGTTCTAAATAAGTATGATCAGAACAATAATTCCTAACACAATTCTATATCAATAACTTTTGTTTTGAAAGATAAACACTTAGTCTAATCCATTCAATGAATCAGGAGCTATCTTGAATGTCAAAAGGTAAGTAATTAGAAGTTAGTCCATACGGAACCCATATAACCAAGAATTGGACTTTGATAGATTTTTCCTTGGTTTGAAGATAGTTTAAACTCTATGCATGAGTGTGGAAAACAATATGCCATCGAAATGTTATAGCAAAAAAAGATGCAGTAAAATAGAAGATTAGCTAATACTAATAACTATAAAACTCGCAAAAAAAATGCATGAGTCTAGGACATCTATCTATTCTCACTGGTAAAACAATTACAACATTTGAATCGGAATGAATCCAATACATTCTTGGCAAATGCTTCATTCTGGTGCTTAAACTTTTCTACTCAAACCATCAACAATGTCTCAATCCAAAAACATAAGAAATCATGGCATTGCAAATAACTATGATCAGAACAATAAACCAGCAAAACTGGACCAAAAAAATTAGTAAAATTGAACCAAAAGGGTGGTAAAAACTGAACAAGAAAACCAGCAAATCAGAGCCAAAATACCAGTTAAAACTGAACCAAAATATAAAGCTTATATAGAACTAGTTAAAACTGAAATATAGAGCTTATGGAGGATAAGTGAACAACAAATCTGAAGCAAAAAACACAGACATCTAAAACATGTTAAGAGTAAATATAAAGCACTCATACAATGTAAATAATATTCATCAATCTCATTATCATTTGATGAAAAACATATAAGCTATTTTCAAACTCAATCAATATCATTAATATTTCAAGAAGGAAAAAAAAAATCATAACTAAGGTCAAGGAAAACAAAAAGAAATGAATATTTTTTTATCTAGGCATTTTATCAAACACATCAAATGCAATGTTATCAAAACTGAATTAATAGACAAAAAATGAGTGTTTAAGCTTACCCTTGAGTACCAAACACTGCAACTATTTGGCCATTTGCTTGTGTTCCTTTTCCCGCGTGTTTAAGAATGAAAGAGTGACAAATGAGCCAACCTATATAAAGAAGTTTGTATGAACAGAGAGTAACTACATAGTTAATGAAACTATGAGGTTGGTGAACGCATTTCTACAAGTTGTGAAGAATTATGATAAAATGGAATTGGTTAGAGTTTAATGAAGTTGTGAGGTAGGTGATTTGTTTGGTCTGTGAATCATATTTGCATTCAGATTTTGAAAGGAGTTATGAATTCATTAGATGGAAAGTTATGAGGGAGGTGAAAAGCAGTACAAATCAAGGGCAAAAAAGAGATTTTGATGAAGGCAAACATGCAGTTGAAGAATCAATTTTCAGAAGTTAGGAATAGCAGCTTCACCTAGAATTAATTTTGAGTAAGGTACCGTACGACATCGTCATCACGTTGGGAGAGAACCAAACAACCTGAAATTGCTTTAAGTAAATTGAAAGTGCTTTTTGACTTTTTAACCGTGCAACCAAACACCCACTTAAACGCATCCGAATTTTTACAGTAGTATTTTTCTTACTAACAAGAAATGTTCAGCCTCACATATCCAATGTGCCCACTGTGACATTGTAGTTCATGCTTATTTCTGGATACATGCCACTGACATAGTAAATAGTAACATTTAGATCGATAGACCATAAATACATTTTTTTTGTCAATGCAGTTATTGTTCTGGTTTGCCAATTTTGACTCTTACCATTATTTGACACATTCTTGTGATACATTCATAAGGCAAAGAAGATCATTAAAATCTACTCGTTTCATAACATCACATTGATGCCTAGGCTACCCTTGAGGACTTGTGATTAATTTGTAAATGGTACCTACAAACTAATTTTTACTTCACTAACAAATTTATACGCGAGAGTAATTTTGTGGTTGTTGGATAAATTATTCTCAATCCTTAAAGGTTTTAGGTTTGCCAAGAAAAACTTTACTTCATACATTTGATAACAAACAAAACACATACATAATCCAAGTCTAATACATCAATTACTCAGTACTTCACCCGCAGAAAAAGTAAAAAAAAAACGTTCAAAATATCTAATAGTACGAAGAAGGGGATTTGAATGTCATTCGGAAAAGACACAATGGACACCCATTTCTTTCTTTTTTTTTCTTCCATAAACCAACCTCGAGATGTTTAATATCAAACACTACCTTGTTTATCGAAAGATAAAATCATTTCGAACCTTTCAAACCACCCAAAGAGAGATGCTTAATATCAAACACTACCTTGTCTATCGAAAGATAAAATCATTTCGAACCTTTCAAACCACCCAAAGAGAGATGCTTAATATCAAACGCTACCTCATCTGCCGAAATCTTTCTCGTCGCTTGCCATTCAATCATCTGGAATTTCATGGCTTCAATATCCCGCTCTAATATATTAAATTTGTATTCCGTATCTCTTTTCAATTCATTAATTTTAGCTTCCATATCCTTATTAATTTGAATTTTCAAGGCTTTCATATTCTTATTCATTTGAATTATCATGGCTTCCATCTCTCTCTCAATCGTTGTTTCGTTCAACTCAACCATTGCAGCTTGGGACGCAATGAACTCATCCTCCCACATGAAATAGTTACAATGTGTCTTTTTTATCTGCAACATAGTCAGCAAAAAATTAATAATACACTGTTTAATTTAATTAACTTAAGATACTGGTTTAATTAAATATACTTCGATCCTTGCAAACATAATTTTTATTTTTATTTTGAAAAGGCTAGCTGTTAGTCTTGTAAATTTTTTATTTTATTTATAGTCCTTCTACCTAAATATACTTTGTTTTATTTTTGTCTCTATTGTTTGTTTTAATCCCTATAAAATTTATTCCTATAAACATTAGTTGCTATGATATGCATGCAGTATTTATGTTTTTTCTTTGGTACAAAAATATATGCAATATTTATGTTTTAATCCCTACAAAATTTATTCCTATAAACATTAGTTTCTATGATATGCATGCAGTATTTATTTTAGTCGTTTTTTCACTCATATTAGAGTAAGGAAAATCAAATCTTCATATTGTGGAGACTAATTCTAATATGACAAATTTTGCAAGAACTGAAACATAATATCGAGGAACGAAAATAAAATATGGTATATAAATTTGCAAGGACAAAAACAAAAATTATAGAAACTAAAAGCAAAAATAATATATTTACATGAACCAAATGCATATTTAAACATAAAATACCAAATGGCATGGGTTCAAAATGTGAAGTTAGGGTAAGGTTCTTTGTATTAATTTACCTGACCATAATATGGACATCCAAAGAAACGTCTATTTGGATTCTTTTTTGTTCCTGAGATGGATATGACACACTTTGCTTCACAGTCGCATGTAGGAGCAGCACTCACACTAGATGCCATTTTTGTTTTGTGTTTTGTGTTTTTTGAAGAAAATGTCACATATATAAATAGAGAGACTAACCTTATCCTCTTTTTAATTTGGATGTCCCTTGGATGATAATTGAGTTCTATAAGAAGTTAAATACACACACCATAAAGTGAAAAAACGGTCCAATCCAATGGTTATCAGAAATTAACAAGAAGAGAAAGGATTAGCGGCCATAGGTGAGTGTGGTGATCGGTCCAATTCAATGTCACTAGAATATTTACAATTCAAGAAGGGTTTTGCAGTCTTTAATTATTTAAGGATTTTAAATCGAAAAATTATTTCTCACAAAAAAACTAATGGTTTTGCAGTCCTTCACCCTTTTTTGTTTTGTTATTCTTTTTTTAAAAAGATTTCTAATGTATTAAGTGCAATGTATCGCCCCTCAAAAGAAAAGGTGCAAAATGAATGCAACATTAATTTAACTTTTATTTTGTCAACAGTGTCTTTAACTATTATCGCAAAGAGAAAAAATAAGTTGTCAAATGACTGTCAATTTTCTTTCTAATTTCTTCTTTTTAGGAAATGAATTCTTTCATGAAAGCAAACATGCTCTTAATTTGTGTAAACATGTGAAAAAAAACGGATAAAAAGTATTTTATAGCAAAATAAATAAAGAAAAAGCTATAACATGCTAATCAGGAAGTAGTCATAATCATAATGTAATGAAAATTGCTGGATACACATCTAATAGGGGTGAAAAACACCAGTAAATGACGACAATGTCCCCGCGGCAGTTAACTACCGAGCAATATAGAATCGGCGGTAGTTAACTGCCGAAGTTTTCCTCGGTAATTAACTGCCGTCAGTTTCATCGGCAGTTAACTGCCGATGCGTGTTTATACATGAACAAAAACACCAGAACACATATCAGTTGCAATTTTCTTCAAATTTCTCTCAAATTCTCACCAAAGGCATTTTCACGAATTGCAAGCCAATCAACCCCACATCATCACAAGTAAGTTGCATCAATCATTGTAATCATAATGTTAGTTTGTTTAGGTTTATTTTCAAAAAAAATTAGAGTAGTTTGCATGTGGTTAGAGTTGATTTTGAAATTGACAATTTGATGATTGTATGTGTAGTTTATGAATTGATAAATGAATGTAGTTGTTGCATATGCTGTTTAAATGATGTTTACTGATAATGTGGTTTTAAATGGTGTCAAATGAAGATAATTTGAATATGTTTGATACTTTGCACACAAAGTGTTTGACAAAATGCCCCAATGAAAAGTATATTGATTATTGAGTTAGTTTAGGTTATGGAAATGATGTTAATTGTAGTTTGATAAAGTGTATATTGAATTAGGTTGAATGTGGTTTTGATTTTCACCGAATGTGAATATGAATGTTTATGTTTAGTTTAGGTTATGTTTAGGTTGAATGTGTTTGATAATGCGTTTGATTATTTACGTTTGAATGTGAACGATAGTGTGTTTGATAATGTTTAGGTTGAATGTGGATGTTTGATAAAGTGGTTGAATGTGAAAGTTTAGGTTATGTTTAGGTTTAATGTGTTTGATAAAGTGGTTAAATGTATAAGTTGAATGATGTTAATTTTTTAAATTTTAGTGTAGATATGTCTGATCAGCACCAGGGGCAGCCGATTGATCCATCTAAGATGATTGCTGGTAGGCGTGCGACGACACAAAGCCAGCGGCGGGAGAGGAAAAGCGGGTACATCCCAAAGAGGGGAATAGGTAAAGGTGGTCGGAGGGTGGATGATGAAGGGAGTTCTCAGGCTACATAGCCTGAACAGTCACAAGCGGTTGACCCGACCCAGGTGGAGTACCTAAATTTTCAGGATGAGATACACCACGATGCCACTGATGGTGGGTATGACCAGAAACATATACCAGAGCACAATATACCAGACCATGATGACATTGCAGCAGCCGCATCCCCAACGACATTACCTTTGCAGCCTCCCTTTCCTGGAGGACCGGAAGATACATCTCTGCTGCACTCTTATGCCAACCATGTGGCATTTCCGCTATAGTATAATTCAAATAACGTCAGTGTATTTGTTTAATTATTATATCAACTTTTTTATGTGTTTTTGTTTAATTATTTTCTTTATGTTTTAAATTGGTGCGCGAAATTTAATTTTAAAATGCCGCACGTGATATAAATTGAAATTACACATGCGTGTTAATTTAAATGTACTAATTTTGTTATGTTTTTTTTAAGTTTTAAATGTGTTATGTCTTAAATTAAAAATATGTGCGCCAATTTAAATTTGTGATTTTTATTTTTGCATGTTTTATGTTTTATTTTCTTTAGCTAAATGTTTACTTTGTTTAAGTTGTTTAAAATATATGTTTATTTTTTAATTATTTTAGGTTCGTAAGGTGCGTATTGTAAAACCAATTAATCATGGGGTTAAGATTTTGAGTCTCCGACGTCCAAACGATAATGCAGAATGGTTTTGGGGTTCGCTTAGGGAGAGCAGGCTACATGATTTGGTTTATCTGGGCTACGCCACTATGCCTCATGCTTTGCTGATGACTTTATGCGAGAGGTGGCATACCGAGACCAGCAGTTTTCACATGGTCTTGGGGGAGATGACTGTTACTTTGTATGATGTTGCATATCTTATGAATCTTCCGATTGAAGGGCGGATGTTGAGCCATCCGAAGAAGATGTCTTGAGCTGAAGGAGCGGATTTGATGGGGAGACACTTAGGTGTGTCGCCGGCGGATGCATTGAAAAATTGCGGTGAAGAGTAAGGTGGTTACATTAGTTATAACGCGTTGATGGAGTATTATTCGAGCTACCTTGATACTGCTACCAGATTGGCGGATCCAGGGGATCCAGAGGAGCTGCAGAAGGTTAGGACTGCTTCTGTGAAGTGTTATCTCTTGTATCTTGTTGGATGCTTGTTGTTTGGTGATAAAAGCAACAAACGCATCAAGTTGGTCTATCTGACGACCATGGAGGACGGCTACGCGGGGATGTGTAATTATTCTTGGGGAGAGATCACATTGGCATACCTATACCACTGTTTAGCTGATGCCTCTTTGCCTGGAGACATAGCTCTTGGGGGAAGCATGACACTGCTCACTGTAAGAAATTGTTACATTTGAACCTTAACTTTTATTTTATTTTTTTTTATATTTTTCGTGCATAATAACTTATAAATGTGATTTGTTTGGTTTGTGCATGAATGATTTTTGGCGCATTTTCCTGGCTTTTACAGTGTTGATCCAAATCCCAACTAATATTGAAAACTATCCGGTTGCAGCGAAGTGGACGTTATAGAAGGGTCATGGAGAGGGAGTGACGTATCGCTCATTGCTTGATCATTTGCAGTTTGATGACGTATTCTGGAGGTCGTACGAAGAGCACAGGGAGATCCAGGGTTTTGAGGAGATTTTCTAGTATTCAAGTTGGGTTATGTGCGGTGTTGTTAGGGTGTACCGTCACTTGCCTGAGAGAGTTTTGCGGTAGTATGGATACGTCCAGACCGTCCCGAAACATTCAACGGATGTTGTAGAGCTGCGACCGTCTCAGATTGTGCAGACATTCCTTGACTTCCGCACTCACACGCTTAAGGAGCCCTAATTGGGGTGAGCCGGCAGAAGAGGAGACATGGCGCATGGGGGATGGCTATATGTTATGGTATACTAGGGTGTCTCACCCTAAGATTTTGCCACCTCTTCCAGGTAGGGGTGTTCGTGGGTGAGTTTGGGTTGAGTTTGACCAAACCCAAAACCAAACCAAATAGGATACTCTGGTTTCGGTGAGGTAAAATAACCACTAGTTATACTATTGGGTGGATTTGGGCAAACCCACTAATTTTTGGGTTGGGTTGGATTGGGTAATGGGTTACCCAACTTACTTTTTCTATTTTTTTAATATTAAATGACTAAATGGCAAGTCCTCATAATTTTGTTTTAAAATAGTACTCTACTTTTTAATTTTCTTAAAAAAAATGTTTAACTTATTTTACTATAATTTTATGCATCATAGAATATCAAATAAGAAACTTCATCATAAAGTACTTGCAACAAACTAAAGTTGCATGACATAAAATTGCATTAGTATAGAAATAACCAAAAAGTGCAACATATTAATTTGTAACTCTAATATGTTTTGATTTTCAATATATAGGGTACAATGTGTGTGTTTTGAAAATATAACTTTCTTCTGCCTTATGAAAATAAAGAATAAAAATTATTAACATTATTGGGTAAGTGAGTTTTTTGGATTTGGGTATGGCTTTACCTGAAACTCGTTTATTTTTATGGGTTTTCCATTTTTAGAAATCATACCCACCCAATTACCCAACCCAACCCATTTTTTTGGATTTTTTGGGTGGGTTTGACCAGGTTTTCTGGGTTGACCCAACCCATGAACACCCCTACTTCCAGGAGATCTTTCGAGGCCAGCAAATAAAAATCAGATCATTACACAACAGTGGGAGCGGTACGAGGCGAGAAGCTCGCTAGATACCTATGACATGGTTAGTGGTGTTGTTGCCTACGCTTATGCGCAGATGAGTCATGAGGTGATGAGCCCTAAGCAATGGTTTGAGGTCATGCGCCATGTTAGGGAGCAGATCACACCGATTTTGACGAGGAGGCGAGGCCAGACGTCAAGGAGGCGGCAACAACAGCATCAGCAAGACCAAGAGTAGTAGTATTTTCTGTTTAGGATAGATTTTTAGGACTTGATGTGAGTTTTCATGACATTTGTTTGTTCTGTTATATTTACATGACATTTTTTAGTTTGTTTGTATTTTGATAACATATTATCGTATTTTAAATATAACTGATGTTGGTAATTTTCGTTTATTTGTCACATCAATCTTGATATTTTATTAATGTTAATGTTGGTTCAAAGGTTGCTTAGTTTTTTATTCGGCATTGAAATAATATGCCTAAAACCTTTAACAGGTTGTGTATCAGCAGCAACTTCTGTCATTTTAGGTCTGCAAGACGCATCGGAAAAAGGGATTCAACGGCAGTTAACTGCCGAGGAAAATTAATTTGGCGGCAGTTAACTGCTGAGGGGCATTATGGTCTTTTACAGCCGTATCGAGTGTTGATTAATCTTTGGAATTTTGCTCTTTACCCAATCAGTTTTGCTCATTCCCAAAGTAAATGTTCAAAATGCCCTTACATGACTTAAGTCACGCAGCGTGACTTAACTCACACACGTTATAGCTCAGCGGGAGTTAACTCGCTCTAGTTGGCCGGTGGTTACAACTCAAGAACACACGTTTTTTGACGGTGGTCAATGCATTTTAATGATTTTTACACGTTTTTTTTAAAGTTTTTTTCACGTTTTTTGACCTCATTAAGTGCTATGTTACCTTAAACCACCTACAAATACCCTCACAAACTTCCTATTTTCTTCACATTATCTCCTCCCACTCTCTCCCCCTTTTTCTCTTCTTCTTTTTTGTTTCTATAGTCTCTAGGCTCTTTATACCCCTTTAGGTATATACCAGTGGCTTTTGGGGGAAGTAGTGGTCCACCGGGTTGGGGAAAAGGGCATTATCCCTTGAGGTAAAATTAGGTTTGCTTCCTTTTACTCCCAAAATCTTTTTACCGTGGGTAAAAATAATCATCACAGGGGTATAAAAGGAACCAAATTTAAATTTACCTCAAGGGATCTTGATGTCTTTTTTCCCAGCAGGACGGATCACTATTTACCCCAAGAGCTATTGGTATATACCAAAGAGGGTAAAAATTACTTTTTACCCCAAGAGGGTAAAAAGATATTAAGTAGATTAGTG
>Ga0228711_1008511_pt1 | contig 14338 bp, 11 predicted proteins | sample MedpolnodulmetaG_2_FD_177996 | JGI IMG/M metagenome (GOLD analysis project Ga0228711, IMG submission 177996) | Root nodule microbial communities from Medicago polymorpha collected in Santa Monica, California, United States - brown nodules | ecosystem: Host-associated > Plants > Roots > Nodule...
AGTGTACAGGATCCATAATCAAAGTACTATTCTTAAAGATTCTGATTGAACAAGTTCAAGAGCAAAGGAATTTATTTGAAGCTTAAAGCATCTAGAAGAATGAGTCTGAAGAACTGCGTCTGAAGAATGCGTCTGAAGAAATGAGTCTGAAGAAGAGCTCCTGAAGACACGTCATCAGAAGCAAGAACATCAGAAGCACTGGTCATCAGAAGCATATCTCGCCAGACTGCAACCACCATGTCTGCAATGTTTGTCTCTACAACAAGACAAAGATAACAGTAACATTGCTGCAGACGTTGTTCCTTTTATTCTGGAATGGATTTGAATTAAGTTCTTCATAGGACAACTATCAAATCAGGCAAAAGATCAAGGGTGAAGAATCAAAGCTTCAAAGCAAGACACGTTGATGTAACGGCTAAATTCTCAACGTCTCTCAACTCCTCTATAAATAGGGATGAAGACTTAGAGAACATAGAGAATTCTTTCAATTGTTTTTATCTTAGAATTCCTAAGTGTCTAGAAACGTCGAAAACAAACATCAACAACTTAGAGAATTCTTTCAATTGTTTTTATCTTAGAATTCCTAAGTGTCTAGAAAAACAGAGTCTGTTCTGTTTCATACTGTATTGTGAATACCTCTGATTGTATATCAAGTATTCAAAACCTTATTCAATTCTTTGTAATTGTTTAGAAGTCTCTTTCAGTTGTGATTGAGCAAAGGAAGTCTCTTGGAGTTGTCCTTGAGCATAGAAGTCTCTTCCTTGTGTGATTGAGCATAGAAACCTTATTCACTCAGATCGCACCACCGCGACATGGTCCATGTTGATCAGTCATATGTTTTGGTGATACTTTTGGATTTTGAGTCATGGTTTTCACTATTTTGTCTCCGCCTTGCTGCACTGTGTGCCGCATCGGAGGATGTGTTTCAGGGAAATATGGGTCTTGGTTTGATTTTGCTACTGGGCTCAGATTGTACCGTCGCGGCTTTGTTCTGTTGTCCTGTAATGCGCTTGATGATGTTGTTTGATATGGAGTTATGGGTATCTCCGTTTCTCCGCTCCTCGTTGTCACCGTGTGTGCAACCATCAGAGGATATGATTTAGGGAGATTTGGTCCTAGTATGATTATGCTACTAGGTCGTTGTTTTGCTCACCGACGCTCTCTCAAACCCATATTGGAGGTTGTTGGTGATGGCTATCACGAAGGTGGTGGTGGATAGTGTTGAAATAGAAGTTGAAATGTTAACCGTGTCATTTTGCGTGTTGGTAAGTTTGGGGTGTGGTGTTGATGGTGCAAAGTTTGTAGGTAGTTGTGATGGTTTTGTGTTTTTCCTTTGCGGTATGTTCGTGGTGATTTCTGATCTAGGTCAATCTCTGCGGCCACTAAGCTCTTACCGATTTTGGGTTTTTTCTGTTTTAGGGTTGTGTTCGAGTTGTGCATGTTTCTGACTTAATTGTGTTTGCACTACAGCTCCACCTGTTGTTTGGCTTAGGGATTTGTCGTATTGATTTTGTTCAGGTATAGTACGAGCTTTTTAGAATGAAGGAAGATGAAGATATTGAAATCATGTTCTCAAGAATTCAAACTCTCATGTCTGGCCTTCAGGTTCTGAACAAAAGCTATATTGTAGTTGACTATGTAAAAAAGATTCTAAAGAGTCTTCGTGTAAAATGGAGACCAAATGTTACTGTCATTGAGGAAGCAAAGGACCTGAACAATCTTAGCATTGAAACCTGATAAGATCTCTTAAAAGTAATGAGATGGAACTTGTAAGTGATTATCTTGCTAAGAAGTCCAAGTCTATTGCTTGGAATTCTAAGGGAAAATCTATCAAAGCTCTTCAAGTTGTTGAATCTGAAAAGTGACTCGTGAGGGAGATTCAGAAGATTATTCAGATGTTGAAGTGATGGAATTTTTTACCAAAACATTTAAGTACCTAACTAAGAATAAGAAGAGGTTTCCTGGTAAAAGCAGCGGGTCTAAAGGATCAGGATACAAGGATAAGAAGGATGACCAGAAAGGTTGCTTCAATTGCAAGAAACATGCCCACTTCATTTCTGACTGTCTAGAGTTATAGAAGGACAAGTTAAAGGATGAAAGCTCCAAGAAGGGGTATTTTAGAAGCAGAGTCAAAAAAAGTCTCATGGCAACAAGGAAAGATCTTGATGAAGAAACTAATGAAGAAGAAGCCAATGAGGCACTAATGGCTTCAACATACTCTGATGCAAAATCTAAAGCAGATTCTAAGGATAAGGATGAGGTTTTTTTTTTAACTCTCTCGTGAAGAATTGGTAAAGGTTGTTAAAGATCTCATTATCCACTGTCACTCTAAATCAAAGAAATATAAAGTTTTGCAAAAACAATATGATTTAGTGACAAAAGAAGCTAAGAAGATGAACATAGTAAATGAAAATATTAGAATAAGGAATGGAATTCTAGAAAAAGATCAACTTTTCTATGTTCAGAAGATGTCTGATAAACCCCTTGATAAGCATGAATTTTCTCTTCAAGAATTTAACATAAACATCATTGAGAGAAGCAAGTTAGCTTCCATCATTTATGTGTAAGCGGGAACAAAGGAGAAGGGGTTGGATTCCCATAATATACATGTCATTAGAGTATGGAGGTTCAAGAGAAACCAATGAAATTTTCTTGTTCTAATTTTTCACATAAAGGATTGTATTCCCACTTTTTGCCAGATGCTTCAAAAGCTAAGGTTCTAAGTCTAAGGTTCTGAACAAATCAAAATGAAAGATTCATAATCCAAAATTCTGCAAAAAAGGGTTCAAATTATATTATCCAAACATAGGTAAAATAAGGGGAAAATTGAGAATTTTGGAGGGTGTGTGAGAAGTTGATAGTGTGGGAAAATAGTTTCTCATAAATTTTTGCTTAGAGGCCTATTGCCCTTTGAAAATTTGTTTTTAAAAAAAAATAAAAAATTGAGGTTTCATTGGAAAACATAAAACAAGAATTTGAAATGCCTTATGTTTGGACGATTCTCGTATAGGATCACTAGTTCATTTACATTTACAAAAGGAACATGGATCAAATGTAGTTAGACAAATAATTTTTCTATCATATGAGCTTCTCGCGCATCCTATTTTTTTTCTTCTGAAAATACTCTTTGTTCGGATTGTATAATTTAAACGACGTTTCGGCTTATGGAATCCGAATAGTGTAAAAAATGAAGGCAAGCATGAAACCAAACCGATGCTTGCCCAAAGCTTCTGAAAAATTCGTTGAGAATATATAAACTGAAAGTTTTTTACAATGTGCGGAAAATATAATCCGAAACATAGCTTTTGGGCCTACTTTTATAATTTGGAAACCTAGCTTTTAAAAGTTGGAAAACTTTCAAATAATGGAATCTAAAACCTTTGAATATAAAGGTTTTCCCAAAATCTAGAAGAACGACTTTCACCACCTTTATCACCAAACACTCCCTACACCTCAAAAAACACACCATTTTGTGAGAAAACATGATTTGGAGTAGCAATTTGGTCATCAAGGGGTGTCAACAACATCATTTTCATTTGAATGCAAAGATAATGTTCCAATAAAACCTTACTCAATCGATTTCTAAGAGCTTTCATTTTGATCACGTTAGTATAGTTGTACTAGCATCATTTGGATTATGGAATCTTAAAAAGGTCAACAATATGGTTTAGTTTTTATTATCCGAAACATACTAGTACGGACACTGCATAGTTTTCCTGACCATGGTTTTGTACTATTTTAGTAATTGATGCTCTCATTGATGCCCCCTACATTGGCACCTAACATTGAGCCTCATATTGTGTTACCGACTGTTTCACCTGAAGTTATGAATGATATCGTCAATGCCAAAGCTGATGATCCCCTACCTCTAGTTGATATTCCTTCTGGTGATGTGAAAGTGGAGGGTACTCCTCCACTTGTTGTGACTCCAACTAATGCTCATCCAACTGTTGAACTTGTTGTTGTTTCTATTGATCATCAGGAACATTTTACCACTAAAATAATGTTTTCTACACAAGACAATTTGTTGGGTTGGGTATGAGAAGAAGTAATGAAGGTAGGATTTTCTATCGTTGTTGGAAAATCATATAAAGGTGAAAATGGTAAAAATGCATTTGTTACAATGATATGTGAAAGAGGAGGTTCATATATCGAGTACAAGAAGTTGTCCATGCGTAAGATATATGGTTTGGTGAAATGTGAGTGTCCATTTTGTGTGAGAGGTTATTTGTTAATTGCTAGTGATTGAAGCCTAAAGGTTGGTAACGGAAAACAAAACCATGAGATGACAAATGAGTTGAAAGGTCAAAAAACCGATGGACGTCTAAACCCAAATAAAAGTTAATACCTTCGTGAGTTGACAGATGCAAAGGTTCCTCTGAGGCAAATTCCTAAAAATTTAAGGAATATGAACAATAGAACTTCAACTACTATCAAACATATTTATAATGCGTGTCACCGGTATATGCAATCTATCAGGGGTCCGAGAATAGAAATGCAACATCTCTTGATATCATTGTTTGAGAATAAATATGTGTATCATTGTTGGAAATATTATGATTATGATAATGTCAAATATATTTTCTAGGTGTATCCGAAATCTATTAAGTTGTTTAACACGTTCTCTATTGTACTTATGTTGGATTCCACTAATAAGTTCAACAAATATCCTCTTTCGTTGCTTGAGTTTGTTGGTGTCACTTCTACCGAGTTGACGTTCTCTATTGCATTTGCTTATATGATGAGAAGAAAGATAACGTCACTTGGGCTCTTGAGAGATGTCGTGATTTGTTGCATTCCAAGGATATTTCACGCCAAAATCGTTGTCACTGATCGGGACAATACTTTGATAAATGTTGTTGATATTGGTTTCCTACTATGTTCTGTAGGTATAACATTAGAAGAAATGTTAAAACAAAATGTAAGACGAATTGCAAAGTTAAAGATCTCAAAGGATGAGATGGAAAAGAGATCAAGTCAAGTGAAATGGTAAAGATGGTCATGGTTGCTTGGGAGGCTATTGTGAATTGTGATACAAAACAAGCATATATTGATAATTGCAACCGATTCAAAATTGTATGCGATAAGTTTCCTAAAATTCAAAGTCGGGCGGCGGGTTATGAGGTAATAGGATGTAATGATTTGTACCTTGTTGAACACATTGACCCTAAAGAGAAGGTTGCTGCTGACAAGAAGGTTAGACATAGAGTCAAGTTTGAAAATGATGAAAATATTAATCTTGATGATTGTAGCATAAATCTTGGAGCGAATTAGTTAAAATGTATATCATTAGTTGAAATGTGTAATGATATTGATTCAGCTTTTTTGATATGATATAATGACTTTTTTGATATAATTATAACCTCTTTGTCTTTTATATTAATTTACATAATGAAAATTTGTTGACTCCACAATGATATAAAATCAGTGCATGATGTTTGTTGTAACCTTAAACATTTCAGGTTATGTAATCCGAAAAGATCCAAAAAAAGCATTCAAATTATAGAATCCAAACAAATTATATTTTGAAAAGAGAAAAAAATAAAACGCGTGTGAATAAGGTGAGAAAAGTAATAGTCATGTAGCTGCAAAGCAGCTAGCTAGGTTGGATATTAGTACGTCCAATAATCATTGGCTAGATAACTTCTCTGATATTATTTGCACCCCCACTAATTTGAATATGGTCCCGTACTCTAATAAATTTCATTTATTAAAAAAGAAATCGCAAATAACAAATTTACTACCTCTCAAAAAAATAAAACAAATTTAGCTAAAGTTTCCATGTTCGATATAGTCCTTTGATTAAACAAAATGATGACGAAAAACTGAAAAACTTTTTTTTGGTACAAACCTGAAAAACATTTTGATACAAGGACACTCAATCAAATCATTCAATTTGGTATTATTCCATTGACATAAATAACCAAATCAAATGTATCAGAATAATATATGGAATTTTAGCATAGGATCATTATCTGATTTAATTAATTCATCAACAACATTAGTAACTTGATTACCGTTTTTACTCCCCTGTCATATGCATAGGAACAAAACACTTCAACACATTCTTCCTAACAAGTTATGTCAGAAAGACATAACAAAATAAAACATTAAAAACGAAGATCAAATAAAACACATAAGATTCATCTAAATACACCTCCACATTAAACTAAATAAAGCTTCCAAGTTTTATTTTGAGATTGGCTTCATCTTTTAACCTGAAGCTGTGACACAAACATAGACATATCTTCGATCTGAAGTGTTAGTGCCCGAGTTCGACCAACTTCTCTCATGGTTCAACATTTAATACTTCATGTACTTTCCATCATCACAGCACAATTCCTAATGAAATGATTAAGCTGAACACTTCCACAATCAATTTGCTTCCATTTCAATTTCTCACCCTCAGGATCAGGACAACAAGTATAAATCGCCAAAGCCCGTTCTTTATGCGAAACAGAAGGTGCACCAATAACAAGTAACTCATCACCGAGCGATTTAAACGCAACACCCCAACCACCTTGTGCATCAGCTCTCACAGGCGCAACGCCTAACTTTTTCCATTTATTGATCCCTTTCAAATACACTTTCAGCTCATTAGTAGAAGCATCGAGTGTATAAAGGCCATTATTGACAACAGCTATTAGAGGGGGAGATTGCGAATCTGAAAGTGGAATGTCTTTCAACATATCAGGAATCAAATTCCATGTGTTTGTTTCTTCGTCGAAAAACTCACAGGAAATGAGATCCTTTCGATTCTCGTCCTGTCCACCAATAACATAGAATCTCTTGTCCATGTAACATCCTGAACAAAATTTTCTCTTTGAATTCATCTTCGGTAAAGGTTTCCAAGTTTTCGTTTTCGAATCATATTTCTCAGCAGTATCCAATATTTCACTATAGGTGTTTGTTTCCAAACCACCTGCAACAAAAGCAAAATTACCAGAACTAGCTGAAGCAAATAGGCACCTAGGATTAATCATGAATGGACCTTTGAACCATTCATTCCTATCCGAATCATATCGCCAAATAACAGGTCCGTCGAATTCTTTGCCCGAAACAAATAACTCCGACCCTGCTGAAAATGATTCTTTATCACCAAATTCAAAGCTGTAATCTGATTGAATCCTTGGAAGCTTCCTGCTTGATTTGAAAGGCCATTCCATACCCCACCAATTGCTTTCGCCACTAGCTAACATAAAAACGGATGGTTCTTTGAGTCCTAACTCTTTCCTTATTTTGTAGATCTCGCCGCTTTTCATCAGAGTTAAAAATCTCTTGTTTAGAAAAGATAGTTTCCAATGTTGTGATCTTGGAAATCTCGCCAAGATCGATGTCTCTAGCTCGTCGCTGAGACTGAGATTATAATCTGCATCCTGAGGTAAAGGTTCTTCTTCCGTCAAAGAACCGTTGCCATCGGAGGGTGGTAACAAGTCTAGAATTCTCATCTTTTGTGATGGATGATTGTGGTAACTAAAGTAAAAGTCACTACCAAAATTTGGAACTGGTAATGCTTTTTTATTAGTCATAATAGATCATTCAAAAGCAAATGCTTCTCTTTTTACTCTTTTTTTCTGTTTCTTTTCTCTACAAAATCCTTTTAACAGCTCATAATCAATTTCCTGTAATATCAAAAAGAAAATTCATACAGAATCAGCATCAACAGAAACCTCTTTTGTCATAAGATGGAACAAACATACATGCATAAATATACAATCATTAAAGAGACATGTTGAGTAATTATGCTATATTACAAACAGACAGAAACATCACAAAAAGAATAAAAACCAAAACTCTTCTTCAAAAGTTAAGAAGTGATAGATTAATAGTACACTATTCCAAAAATAAGAATAGTAAAATCAAAATCATATATTGAAAAACAGATTCAGAGTTTTGTTTTTCTTTTCTTGCATGATGGAAATTCTATGAAATGAGTCAAATAATTTTCTCACATAGATAATAAGATATGTCTAAAAAAAATACATACTATTTTTTTTATTTGATTTAATCAGTTATATATAGCTTTTAATATAATTTATAAGAAATGATTCATTGACAAACCTATATGAGGAAAAGATGCTGCTTAACCAGATGAAGGAACTCCAAGCACAGAAACCAAAAGCCATCACATCCTGAGATTTTGATCAGCATTCATAGGAATAAAACATCACAAAAAGTTGATTTAGATGAGAAAACAAAGATTTTAAAGACAAGGGTTTCTACTTTCTTGTGCAAATATATATATGTATATTCAACAAAACAAAGAAAAAGGCTGCAAAGAGAAATAGAGAAGAGAAACACCCATAAGGCAAGGCTTTCACAAAATATATATATAAAAAAAAAACTAAAAAGAAAGAAAGAGAAAAGAAAAAGCCACTTGCAAAGGTGTAGCAAACAAGGAAGAAGCCAAGTCAAAGATAGTAGTAAATAGTGTAATAAACGTTACAAAATATGTAATCAAAACATAGAGAAAAAATACGTTGGTGTTGAACTATAATAATAATTAAGGTTCTTGTTCTTTCTTCTTAGTTGTAAAAATAAACATCATTGAACATGTGATGTTCTGAATTTGAGATTGCAGTGAGTGAGTGAAGTAGAGAAAACAATACTAAGGAAAAGAGATCCAACATTGGAGACAACCAAAATTTGCTGGAAAACATATATGATTAATTTTTTAGTATATGCTAAGTTTTTTGTACATTATTATTATTATTAAAATATGCATTAAACCGCGCACTATTACCATAGTATTATTTAATTGTCCATTTGAGAATAAAAAAATGCAAAGGGATTTTTGAGAGAAGGACAACTGTGCTTTCATACAGTGAGTGAGGTGCTCATGATGCAACAGCAGTCCAATATGAAAGAGAAAAGAATGTTTAAAAAATAGCATAGGGGATGAGAAAGTGACACACATTGGTTAGGTTCTTCTCTCTCTTCTTTTTATTTGATTATTTAAGTTCTCCATCATATGTTTTTATAATTTTTTTAGGGGAAGTTTCTCTTCTCATCTTGAAAAACTGTTAATTTAATAAAACAGAAAGGAATAAAAATTTTGGAGCATCAATTTTGGTAAGTTTTTTTTTTCTTTTTTGTTTAATAAAGTTAAGTAAGGTTAAAAAAACAGATTTGCTATCTCAGTTACAACTCGATATTTCTTTTACTAATGTTACGACTGATTTAATACAATCTGAATTTCTCTTTTCCCTAAAGAGAAAAATATCTGAATTTTTTAAATATTTAAAAAATTTAATTGGAGATTCAATTGGTGAAGATATTGGTTTAAGAGTCATAATTTGAGAAGTGATTCAAAATTGAATGATTAATGATTTTTTTTAGTAATTTGAGATTCACTATAAAATGAAGGTAAGTAAAACTTGATTAATAATTATTTCAACAAATATTTGAATAAGTTCTTCTAAATAGTAGTATATGTTATTAATTTAAGTTCATTAACCATTTAACTACAACCACTTAGTTATTCAATGGCCAACACATAAATATAATACAAATATAGATAAATATTATAACATATATCAAAGGATCTCTTTGTTAGGCCAGGATGTCGCGGTCAACAGTGATTGGCTTTCAGATGGAGTAGTCCAGGTGACAAGAGATGGTACTCTGACATCCTTCTCAAAAGATGTATGTGTGGGGTATCTTTTCACTGAGGGCTAGATTTTCAAGACTTTTCTAATTTTTGATGCATCAATTCTACTCAATGGGGTCTTTGGGTTCATGGGAGGGTGGTAGCTAGGTTTGGGATTTGAGATAGAGGAGGAAACTCTTTGTTTGGGAGGAGAACTTGGTGGCAAATTTGTTGGGGGAATTGGAGTAACATCCTCATTTTGAAGGTTCGACATTCTAGTGTTGGAAGCATAGCTCAGATGGGATGTTTTAGTTAGTTCTGCTTATGGCTACCTCTTCGAGGGAGTAGCTGAGTGGTCGAGTTTCTCTTCGTTCTGGCTTTGATTTAGAAAAGTTGGTCTCCTTCCAAGGATCAAGATTCCAAAAAACCAGAATTCAAAAAACCAGAAAAGAGAGGCATAGATTCCAAAAACCTATTGGATAAAGATTGGATGGTTCAGGTTAAAGGTCCACATTGCGATCCATTTGAATTTAAGGTATGTCTCTGGTATGGTACGCCAACTTCTAAGTGACCCGTGGCAGAGTCTAAATTGAACCTTGGGCCATTCCAGAACAATACCCAATCTAGTTACTAATTAGGCCTAACTAGAAAATCTTTGCTCAAGAGATTATTCAAGCCTCAGCCCATCACCCTTTTATCTCCACCATACAATTATTTGTGATTTACGCTGCCTTAGTAGAAAATTTCTAACCGTTTTTAAAAACTTTAGATCTATCTACGATGTCTATATAACAAGAGACCCCTCTAAGTAAAAGATAGATTATCTCATTAAGTTAAACCTCTTAACTCTTTCAAATTATCACTTACTTGAGTGTTGAAGTTCCTGCAGATAAACAATTATTTTTGGTGTGTCAACTCCATCTTCCTCCCTTAGTCTGAAGGTGAGAAAAACACACAGATTCTGACACAGAGTCTGAGTGCAGCAGATTAAGTATAGTACGCAAAGATAAAAAGAGATAGAGAGAGAAAGAGAGCAGACACACAATAATTTTATACTAGTTCCTCCTACAATCCAGTAGTAGTCTAGTCCCCTTGCACTTCCAAGGGATTTCACTATAATTACAACTAATTACAAATTGCTCAAGGACACTTCCAAGAGACTTCTCTATGCTCAAGCACAACTGCAAGAGGCTTCTATTTGCTCAAGCACAATTGCAAAAGACTTTTAATTGCTCAAGTACAACTGCTTAAGACTTCCCTTTGCTCAATCCCCGCTGATTGAGACTCTTAAGTGCTCAAGGTTTCACCATGAGACTTATATGTTCAATCACGCAGACGAGAGACTTTCTAAAATGTTTGCCCCAACTGCAAACAAATTAATTTGTTCTTACACTCTTTATAACTAGTGAGTGTAAACTTATACAATGGATAAACTCCCTAGGATTTCTAAGATTTGACTTGAAATAAATCCTAAGTGTTTTTGCGCTATTAAATTTGACAGTGTAATGACACAGTTGAATAGCAGAGTCTTGTTACTTCTTCTTCAGGTCTTCAGCTCCTTTTATAGGCAGTGATTTGAGAGACGTTGGAGAAGATTGTCAGCGCAAATAGAGTCATTGAGAAGCTTTAATCACGAACGTTGGCCCTTTGCCTGATATGGATAATCCCGCTGAAAAGTACTTTGAATTTCATTTGTTGAAAGGAGAATTATCTGTTTCTTTTGTCGTTCATGATGTCCTTTGTCTGGTAGATGGAAGAAGACAAAATAATTGCTCTACCAGATGTTGTGATAGAGATAGCTCACATGATAACACAAAATCTTACGTGGATTTTGGGTCCCTCGGATCCAAGTAGTCAAGTTAGATTATGTGCCCTTCACATAATATGTGAAGATAATCTATATCTATATCTATATTATATAAATTTGAGACCTTTCTCAAAGCTGCATATGGTAATGTTTTTCTCATATGACATGTGGCATCTTGAACCAAATCAAGGAATGTCATGAGTTTGACATTTAATGAAATGTACAATTAATTTTTTTTATTTTCATAATAATAACGTGAGACAATTATATATCATGTATTTTATTGATTGTCAAACAAATATGGATACAATCAATATCTTATTTTATTGTTTAAAAAAAATCAATGTCTTAATTTATGTTTTAATAAATTTTATTGATCAAAACAAATTTGGTGTAACTAAGTTTCTAAATATATTTTATTGGCCAATTAAAATTTAAAAAAAACGGAATCACTTGGTACCGAAAGTAATAATGGTTTTGTAATCCGTAATCGTATCTTTTGTTTTTGAAAGAACATATCATTTCTCTTTTTCTAGGAGACCAAATCTTACCATTATGATTTTCCTTAACAACAAAACTAAAAAAAATTAAAACGTATTACTTTTTTTTAGGGAGTTAAACCATATTACTTAATGGTTAAGATAGAAAATATGTATAATTGGCTAATGGCTAACTTAAATGTTCTTATTTTACGAAATTGCCCTCTAAAGTATGCTATAAATTAGTCCCGTGGACTAACAACTTCTTCACATCACAACTCCATTTGTCTTTCTTTCTATTTCGTTAGTTTTTCTATACATCTTTTTCGTACCTCTCTTATGACATAAAGTTTTGTTTTTTATTTTATTTTATTAATTTTTATTTCTAATTGAAAGACAAAGTGAGTATAATTGTGAATCATAGTAAGCCGAAGCCGACTTTGAGAAAGAATAGCCACATTATTGAGCATTACAAGGCTTTAAGATATTGAGAAATTTAGATTTAGTGTATGGGAAGCAGAACTCAAATTTTTTAGTTATCTCATTCTTTGTTTTTGTGTTATTTTTTATATAAAAACGTTTAGATTTTATTGTCCTCATTTTTATTTTCACTTATCAAATCCCTTAAAGTTTTGATTTTTTCTATATTATATATTTTATGGTTTTTTATTATAGATCTCAAGGCGAAGTAAGTAAAATTTGTGATTCATAAAAAGCTGTTTATGAGAAAGAATATCCAAATTATGGAGCATGACAAGAGTCTTTGAAATTGAGACGTTTATATTTAGTCAATTAGAATTATATCTGAGACTATTTTAATCATTTTATTTTTTTCTTCCCTTTTATATAGGAGTATAAATCATTTAGATCTTTTTACCTTCTATTTTAATTTCTCTTTTGGATCACGTGATATTTTTATTTTTATACTTTTTTTTATATATTTTAAAATTCTAAGAAATATATATTCCTCAAATGTATCATTATTTCAATGCGCTGCAAATCATGTCATTCAACATAGAAATTAAAGGATCGATTGAGTCAAAACCATATGAATGGTAGTTAATATTTTTCATATCCTACTATTTCAATTGTATAATAGTTTTAATTATTTTTTACACTATATGCAAAATATACAATCTATAATGGGGTCATTTCCCTATTTGCGCCCTACTAATAAATATTAAAAAATAAATTAAAGAATGGATGCAAGTGAAGGTGAGAAAAACACAAGAAGGGGTGGGGGGTGGGGTTGAATTATGTTAGCTTTTTCTTCGTTTCTCCTACTGATGTCACAGTTCAGAAGTAGATAACAATCAGCTTCTGAAGTAGTGATCAGAGACTAAATGTGCAGCGGATAAAAACAGAGTAAGAGAGAGAGAAGAAAGACACAAAACAATTATACAGGTTCCTTCCACAAACCGGAAGTAGTCCTGTCCCCCTTGCACTTCCAAGGAGATTTCACTAACAATGTAATCTCAAATTACAAGTACTCAAGCACACAAGCAAGAGACTTCCTATGCTCAAGCACACAAGCAAGAGACTTTCATATGCTCTAGTACAACTACAAGAGACTTACAAATGCTCAAGCACACAAGCAAGAGACTTACAATCAAACAAACTTACAGGAAAATATGTTTGAGTTTGAACACTTGATATACAATCAGTGGTGTTCACAATATAGAACAGAGACAGACTCTTAATACAATAGAATTTCTAAAATGTGAGCTTTGCTAAGAAATTCTAAGTAACAATGAAAACAGAACAATAACAGAGTATGAACTGAGAATTGTTGAGAGTCTAGCTTTGAGTGTCTGTATACGTTGTGGATTCTTGTATTGCTTGTATATCAGTTGTAATGTGTTGGGTTCTTTTCAACTGGTAGGTCTTCATTCCTTTATATAGAGGTGTGAAGAGATACGTTGAAACCTTGACAGCAATACAAAAAGAGACGTTTGAAGCTTGTTGATAATCACCAATGATTCTTTGCCTGATATGGTTATTGTCCTATAAAGGATCAATTTCAAATCCATTCCTTGTATGAAGGAACATTTCTGCAGGCATAGCTGTTATCCTTGTCTTGTTGCAAAGCACGACAAAAGTAGTGGAGAAGGTGGTTGTACAGTTCGTACATTTGTCCTTTTTCAACGCTCTTGATAGAATAAGCATCCATTGCCTTCAAATTTCATTTCAAGACCGTTGTTACACTTCTTTCCGTCTTTAGCAACTCTTAGGCATGATTAAATGAGATTCCAGCTTTTGAATCTTTAAGTTCTTCAACTCCTAATGACCTGCAGCTTCTGGTGATCTTGTTTCTGATGAGGTGCTTCTGATGAACTGCTTCTGATGACGTCATCACTTCAGGAGCGCTTTGAACTTCAGGAGCACTTTTCTTCAGGAGCTCCAAGCTTCCTTTTTGTTGATTCTTTTGCTCTCTTTTGTTCTTCCAGAACCTTATAAAGATAT
>Ga0228711_1008512_pt1 | contig 14337 bp, 10 predicted proteins | sample MedpolnodulmetaG_2_FD_177996 | JGI IMG/M metagenome (GOLD analysis project Ga0228711, IMG submission 177996) | Root nodule microbial communities from Medicago polymorpha collected in Santa Monica, California, United States - brown nodules | ecosystem: Host-associated > Plants > Roots > Nodule...
CCCCGTCATCCCTTCGAAGCCCATAAATGAACAGATGCTTCATTGTACGTCTTCTTCGCTTACCTCCCCGTGTTCCTGTCAATTCTGTTGTTGATGGGGTTGAAGGAGACTTTGATTGTGGTGGATGATATGAGAGTGCTGTCTCAATAAGATAACAATTACACTAACAGAGTTAAAAGTATTTAATTGATGAAATAATCAGTACACGTGTTTGATTTTAAGAGGTAAACAGTAAAAACAGTACCTATGGTACCGTACCTAAGTTTTGTCCTTTATTTATACAGTTGTTCACAACTTTTTTTTCTCCCGTAGATAATGGAAGTGGATGTGAGTAATGGTTCATTTTTGTTAAGTAACCGTATTTTAGAAAAAAAATTCTTAAGAGTAACTGATTTGTATTGTAGGGTAAATATGGAAACAGTAAATTAAATCCTTTTAGATTTAATTTAAGAAAAGTTTTTCTTAAGAGTTTTTAACAGTTTTTCAAATAGGTAAAACAAAGTAAAACCTTTTAGATTTTACACTATCGGTGGAATTAAATCCCACAAAGCAATCAACCTAACATCATTCAAGACAACAATACATGATAAAATAATTCAGGACTGAACACCTATGGGTTTAAACATCTTAAAAAGATTCCCTTCATATGGGTTTAAAACACCTGGAAAATGTAATATAATTTGGAATTTGACAATCACAGTGTGGACATTTCAAGTATGGTAGTTCAAAGTGTCCTATTCCATTATTGCTATTTGTAACCTCCATGTATAGCATTTCAGATCTATTAGGCGAACCTTTGCTTAAGATTTTTTAGGTTGCATTGATCACACACACACACACATATATATATATATATATATATTAATTAAAAGCAACACTAAAACATCAAAAACACTAGTGGCTTAGTGGTAGAAACTGGGTAGCACTAGCATATGGTATTGGGTTTGATTCTCTGCATGAGTTTTTTTTCATAAAGATTTTCTTAGCTAATTAAAAAGGGCGGGATTATGGTTAAATCATCACTAATCAACATTTAGTATAATAAAGATTACATTGACTAAACTACCCTCAATTTTATGTGGAAATTCAAAATTATCTTTTATCTAAATTTAAAGATCTTTTTGCTATTTTTATTTGTGGTTTGATTTTGTGCTTATTCCCTCTCCTTCACTTAGTTCATCCCTTCCTGTTACGGTTGCAATCTTTTTATTTTTTTTATTTTTACGTTGCCATTTTGTTTTTTCTCTCTTCTTGTTTACATACTATCTTGTTAATTTATGATGCCTCACTTCTTTTTATTTTTTTTGTTGAAAAAAGTCGTGTTTCATCACTTCCCTCATTTACCTTGCCATATTATTTTGTTGTTTTATACTTTTTTTCCTGAATTTTTTTTACGTTGCCTCGTGTGGTAGTATTGCTGTTATGTTTAGATATCTCTTATCTCTTAAAAAAATTGAGTTGCAATGTGCACTTTTGTGTTTGATTATTTGAGTTTTCGTATTTATCATATATTAGTTGGTGTTTGAAATCATGAGACATTTATAAGATTATAAGGATAAAAAGGTAAATTAGTTTTAAAATCCTTCCCTTCCCCTTGTGAACCAAACATATGTTTAATTAAATTCCCCTCTTTTGAACCAAGCATATAGGGGAGCCCTGTACACTAAAGCTCCCGCATACACAGGGTCCGAGAAGAGGTTCCACCATTTGGTGTATTGTACGCAGCCTTGCCATGATTTTTACAAGAGGCTGTTTCTAGGACTTGAACCCGTGACCTTTCAGTCACGTGACAACAACTTTACTGTTGCGCCAAGGTCCCCCCTTCTTTTGAACCAAACATATATTTAATTAAAATACATCCCCTCCCCTCCGTTTTTATTTAGTTTAGTGAATTTTACTCTTACGTTTGCTTCACTCTGTTATTATGTTGACTTTGTGAATACAAGATTTTGATGTTCATACTTTCAGTAAGTTCCTGACTGAGTAATTTACAGGACAACCCAGGCGCCACTTACTAACCACTGGGTGGAGTGTCTTTGTCAGTTCCAAAAAATTAGTGGCTGGCGACGCATTTATATTCTTAAGGCAAGTTGTTCTGTATAAATATTATGCCTTCCTTCAGGGGCAAGAAAAATACTTCGCATTTGTTTTTTTCTTCATAATTTTTGTTTCTTAATGTTTTTGGTGTTGTGGTTGTTTTTTACTGCATTTATTCTAGGGGTGAAAATGGAGAGCTCCGAGTTGGAGTCAGGAGGCTCATGAGACAGCAAAGCAATATGCCATCTTCTGTCATATCTAGTCACAGCATGCATCTTGGTGTTTTGGCCACTGCATCTCATGCGATTTCCACCGGAACATTGTTTTCTGTGTTTTACAAGCCCAGGTTTTGTTGTATTTAACACTGAAGTTATTAGTAATTTTTAAGTTCATGATGTTGTTGTTACTAACTTGCCATAAAATTTTGCCATTGGTTAGTGCCTTACACATATAACTATTTTATTTGTATTTCTACACTGTCTTGCCACTTTCTGGCAATTAAAGAACCATTTTATTTTTAGGTGAAATAATTTGATTGGGATGGTATTTGGATTTGCTTTGCCTTAAGTGGTTGAAATTTTCTGCTGACTTATCAATATTTATCTTAGAACAAGCCGGTCAGAGTTTATTGTAAGTATTAACAAGTATCTTGAAGCTCGAAATCACAAACTTTCTGTTGGGATGCGATTCAAAATGAGGTTCGAGGGTGATGAAGTACCGGAAAGAAGGTGTGTGAGCTGGTTGCTTGAAAATTGATATTTTGATTTTAGCACATTGTCCAATGTAATCAATGTTCCTCATCCACTGAATACAGGTTCAGTGGTACAATTGTGGGTGTTGAAGATAATAAATCATCTGTCTGGGCTGATTCCGAGTGGCGATCATTAAAGGTTAGTGTTCATGGTTTTAGACGCGCTTCCAGTGTTTACTTTTATTATTTATAGTCAGTAACTTTTCAAATATGTTCATTTTAGTTTTAGTAAAAGCTACAAAAAAGAAGAGCTTATGCCTACATCTAAATTGGTCCAGTAAGCTCATTGCTGTGTTTACGGAATAATCTAGAAAGCGATATTATCATGATTGAAAATTCACCAATACACTCGTTGACTGTATGTCAAAAGTAAAATAAAATAAAATTAGCTACCAGAAAATGGCTAAGATTTTGTGTGTATACATATATATGAAAGTACAAAATGCAGCATGCTGACACTTCTTGTCAGTTGGATTTGAAATTTACATGGCAGCTTTTAGTTTGTTAATCTTATATATGTAATGTGTCTCAGGTTCAATGGGATGAACCGTCATCGATTTTGCGTCCAGATAGAGTTTCTCCATGGGAATTGGAGCCACTTGTATCTACCCCTCCAGCAAACTCCCAGCCAACCCAACGAAACAAGAGATCACGGCCTCCTATGCTACCATCAACAATGACTGATTCTTCTCTGCAAGGTAACGTTATCATATGCAACTTCCCTATATAATTCCGTTATTTGTGCTGCTTTTCTGCATAATATCTATTTTTATGTTCAGGCATATGGAAATCACCAGTTGACTCTCCACCTTTCCCTTATCGTGACCCTCAACATGGAAGAGACCTCTATCCATCACCAAGATTCAGCTGTACTGCGACTAGCTTTCTTGGTTTTGGTGGGAACAGCCCTGCTTCTAACAAGTCAATGTATTGGTCTAGTAGATTGGAAAACTCTACAGAACCTTTTTCACCTGTAGCACTTAAAGAATCTGGAGAGAAGAGACAAGGCACTGGAAATGGCTGTAGGCTCTTTGGGATTCAGTTACTTGAGAATTCTAATGCAGAAGAAAGTCTGCAAACTGCTCCTTTGTCAGGAAGGGTGGGGGATGATAGGTCAGTTCCGTCCTTGGATGCCGAGTCTGACCAACATTCTGAACCATCAAATGTTAATCGGTCTGATATTCCTTCAGTAAGTTGTGATGCTGACAAATCATGCCTGCGGTCTCCTCAGGAGTCACAAAGCAGACAAATAAGAAGCTGCACAAAGGTACATAACTGCTTTAATGTCAGTGTTCTCACCCACTAACACTCCCTATTTTCCTTCATGACCCTAAACATTCTTGGGCACATTTTTCCTGTGCACTAGTTTAATGTAAGACAACTATATAATGGGCATCTTTAGTTTACAAAATTGTGGGATGATTTTTTGCTTGCGATATACATTTTAGAATCTATTTGCATTATCGATAACATTTGATATTATTCCATAAATTTGTCATAAAATGGTTAGGAAGTTCTGATAAATTATTTTCCAAAAGTTGCAATTTTGGACCCCCTATTATGAAAATAGCACTTTTGGCCCCCCAAGTTTTAGCCCCTTTGCAAAATCATGGCCCCCCTTGATTTTGACTCGGTCAAAGCTAACTTGAAGCATTTTTACTATTATTTTGTGCCATATAGACTGCCTACATGGATTTTTGCAAAAAAAAAATAAAATTAAAAATCCTCACGTGACCGTTGTACAACGGTTTGTATTCTTTTTCCCCATAAATCACCCCTTCTCTTTTTTCTCCATAACCATTCCTTTTCTTCTCCATAACCATTTTTCTTCTTCACACCAAAATCTGCATTCATCCTCCTCTTTCCATTTTTACTCTATCCAAACCCATAAAAACTCAATTTTTACGGATTCTCTTCCATTCAAACCCTTTTCACTCGATTCAAACCCTTCACATTTGTGACCTTCGCATCCGTCTTCTTTGCATCTGTGACCTTCCTTTTTGCTTTTGATTTTCCCTTTGGAGATCGTTTCGTCATCTTCTTCAACTAACCATGCTGGTTCAATTGAGATAAGAGTGAGATTTGGAGTTTGGTTTCTATGGTTTCTAAACTGGAATGGAAGGGTCACGTGAGAAATCTCACCTTTTATGGGTTTTTATTTTAATTTTAATTCTAATAATATCCTGGCAAATTTTTAATTTTAATAATATCCTGCGTGGCAAAAAAAATGTGACATGTCAGCTTTGACCGAGTCAAAATCAAGGGGGACCATGGTTTTGCAAAGGGGCTAAAACTTGGGGGGCCAAAATCGCAACTTTTGGAAACTTGGGGGGCCAAAAATGCATTTTAGCCTAAATTTTAATTAGGCTTAATTGATCATTTGATCACCTAATTAATTTCTTGTTTTCATTTTGGTTCCATAACTCCCAAAACGTCCATTTTGGTCCCTCAAATGTTTTCGTCAAACAATTTGATCCCTTCACGTTAACTTTAACCCCAAATGTGTAATGTGGATTAACATTGCAGGTGGTCCACCATAGACCTTATTAATTTTTTTTAATTTAAACCGTTTGATCTTTTTCTAAGAAAAGACTGTCATTGGATTATGCAGATCTACTTTATCTTACGGTGAACCAACAACGCCTAATTTTATTTTTCTTTCTTCATAATGTTCAACATCACCTTCATCACCACAAAGTTAATGTGAAGGGATCAAATTGACCGACAGAAACATTTTTTAGGGACCAAAACGACGTTTTGGGAGTTATGGGACCAAAATGAAAACAAGAAATTAGTTAGGGGACCAAATGATCAATTAAGCCTTTTAATTATTTGTCTTCTGTTCCACTTTGTTTTCACCATTTTCTGTACAATCACCTGAAAACCATAAACAAAGTTAATACATGGTTAACTGTTGTAATTATGAGGGAAAAACAAGCAGAAAATGAAAACAAAAACAATTTGTCAAACCAACATGTCGTTCATTAGTTGGAATATTCTCCTAGTTAGTAAGTTAAGGCTTGAAGGTGGCAACTGGGTTCGATATTTCTGTTTGGATAATTCCAATTAAATTTGATTCATCACCTTGTTATACCTTTGGAGTAGAAAGTGGTTTGGTCTCCTCTATTTTACAAGAGGGCAGTGTCAGTGCCTGCATTGTGTAATAAGATTGTTTATGATACAAGTTAAATATTGTTCCAGGTTCACATGCAAGGTATGGCTGTTGGAAGGGCTGTTGATTTAACACGTTTTGATGGATATGAGGATCTGCTTAGGAAATTGGAAGAGATGTTTGACATTGAGGGTGAGCTCTGTGGAGCAACAAAAAAATGGCTGGTAGTTTACACTGACAATGAAGATGATATGATGATGGTTGGGGATGATCCGTGGCTGTAAGATTATTTGATCCTATTAATAACATATATTCTCTTTGACGCCATCATCTGTAGCATAATAGTTTGCAATTTTATATACATGTTGAGTTCTGTCTGACTGTTTTACTGCAGTGAATTTTGTAGCGTTGTGAGGAAAATGTTCATCTACACACCAGAGGAGGTGAAGAAGCTTTCACCGAAAATAGGTCTTCCGAGCAATGAAGAAGGTAAACCAAGCAAACTGGATTCCGAAGCAGTTGTCAATCCTGAGGACCGGTCATCTATTGTGGGGCCTGGTTGCTAATACTCCTATGTCTTCCAACTCACTAGATACTCCTATGTCTTCCAACTCACTAGTTGTTTTGTACAATAAATATTGGCATGAAATTAGGAAGTAGAACGTGAGAGAATGAACCTCGCAAACATTTCATCGTGGTCTATAGGAGCATATCATTGGTTTATTCTACACAAGCTATGCTGGAGGAGCGTGACAGCACCAACGTAGAGGGCTTGTTTAATATAATGATGTTTGATTATCTACCCTGAAAGATGATAGGCTCCAGGTGTTGTGGTTTTTCAATATCTTCTATAGTTCGATTTTTGCCTAGAGTCTCATGGCCCTTTGCTTGTTCAGTTTTGAATGGGCTGCGAGCATGAAGAAAGTCTTTGCCTAGATATCGTACTATGTATGCAGTTGATTTTTGGTTCTGTTGTAATTTCCTTGATGTGATGCATCTCATTTCTGTATATAACTTTATACAATCTTTGAATACTATTTAATGAATGTATATCGAGCCATTTTTTTTCCTAGTAGCAGTTGTGTGCGACCTAGCCGAAAGTTTTTTTTTTGAATGACAAATCTTAGTAATTAGTTGTTGTGTTAGTTTTTTTTTTCTTTCTCTTTTGTTCGGGTTTGAATTTAGGATCTTCAACTCCTTATCCCTCGAACTAGTTGAGCTACCCAGCCCTCCATCTAGCCAGAAGTTTTCTTTTACATTAGTAATTTAATATCAGTTGCTATAAATAAAAAAGTCTTGAATTTTAGTCTTCAATAGATTTTCAATAGAAAATTTGTGTTTTTATTCAACTGTAGGGGATAACGATAAAGACGAAAATTATTCAAAAAAAGAAAAGAAGATAAAGATGAATAAGTCTTTTTGTTGGGACTAAAATCAAATTTTACAAAGAAATGATTAATAATTTCATAAAGATTATACATTTTACTCATTTATATTTTATGTTTACTCTCGAACTTGAAAGCATTAGTTAATTCAGACACTCATAATCATTGCATAAAGTAGAATCATTTTACTTGAAATGGAATGTCAAATGTATACTACCGGATATTAGAATAGTATGAGATATATAACGGTCATATATTGGAAGAGTGAACCATCAAATTCGTCCCTGAATTTTCACGCGTCGGCCAACTTCGTCCCTCAATTATGCAAAATATCAACTTAGTCCCTGAATTTGTCAGACGTCCATCAAAAAGGTCCCTCCGTCCAAGTGCTCCGTTAGCCATGCGGATCTGTCGCCCTGCATGCTGTGTTGTCTTGTACGCGTGGCAAGAAGGAAGCCACGTGTTCAGGGACTAATTTGATTGAATTGGAAAAGGTTGAGTTTTCACTTTTCAGTTTATTTTTTTTCTGCTTTTCCCATTTTGCCCTTGCATTACCATACCTCCTTCTTCACATTTCTGAAACATCAAAAACGTCCTTGACTCTTCTCCTTCCCGCTAAAACTTTCTCCATTCTCACCCCTCCAAAATCATCATCATCTCTGGCGATTCTCACGTTTGTGATTAAAGGTAACACCTTTCCTGTTGTTTATCAAGATTCTGAGGATGTTGGTCCCGAAAATGCTCCTAATGAAGTGCCAGAAAATGTTGTGCTTGGAAATGCTCCTAACTTTGTGCCAGATAATGTTGTGTTTGAAAATGCAGAAACTGCAGGAAATGTTGTTGCCAATGCTGGACAGGTATGACTCTTAATTTTTAAGGATCGTTTTGGCAATTAGTATATTAATTGAAGGACTGATATGATTGATTATGTTATGATTTTAGGGACTAATTTGATTGAATTTGCAATTTCAGGGTGTTGCATCAAGGAGGTATGACCTTAGAGGACTGGTTCTTTCAGCTGATAGGTCGAAGCAAACACCAATGAGGGGTCCTGCACCAACTCATCCAACTCCTACTGGCATAATTAGGGTTCCATATCCAACCTATGGTCCATCCGGTTCGACTCAACTTACTAAATTCATGGAGTTTATACCAACTCTCGGATTTCCAAAGAATTGATGCTTCCTGGAGTTTAATAGATGTTTTGGATTTGTAATTTTTAGGCTTATTTGAATTATGCCCCATAGTTAGGTTTCTTTTTGCTTAACTTGCCATTTAAGACTTATGACTTGTTAATGCCCCATAGTTGGGTTGTTTTTGCCTATGTAATTTCTCAGACTTATGACTTATGACCTATGACTTATGCCTATGTAATATTTCAGTTTCAATTTGTGTGTTCTGCCTTTTTACTTTATGTTGTACACATATGTTTCAAGGATCAATTTGATATCTGATTAAACAATTCAGGGACTTATTTGATGGTTTTTTAATATAACGTAGGGATCTATTTGATAGATAGAGAAATAATTCAGGGACTAATATGATGGTAATATTATTATATAAAGATTACATTTCTCAATCATCTTCAACCTCTTTTCATTATTTAAACAAACCTTTGGCAGAGGGCAAGCATAGAATGACCTTCCTGGGTTTTTTGAAGTACTGGATTTTCTAACAACACAAATTCTAGGACACAAACATTCAAGCACTCTCACAACACCATTAAACTTGAAGCTTAAAGATGAAGCTTGACTTTCATAACCGTTTTTCCCCATATTCCCACCCCCCATCATTTCAGATTCAATTTCAATAGTTTTGCTTGAAGAAATTTTGAGGATTTTGGCTTTCAGATTCAATACGAAAAAAATTAGGGTTTGAAGTTTATTGAATTGGGAAAGAACTGGACCGCTTATTATTGGAGGAAATTTTGGTGATTATTGAGTGTAGATTGTAGATTGTGTAATTAGGGTTTCAATTTTATACAATTGGGAAAGATAGAGCCATTGGGGAAGAAAAGAGTCATTTGGGAAGAAAGCCAAAACATTTTCTGCAAATCAATCAATTTAGTCCTTTGAAATGTTTGTTATTATCGGCCAAATTAGTCCCTGCCTACGTAGCGTCTGACATGTGAGAGGTTAACGGTCACGTCAGCTCCGTTAACGCTCCGTTTGAACAGAAGGACTAACTTGATTGACATTTAACAGATTCAGGGATTAAATTGATATTTCACATAATTGAGGGACGAAGTTGGCCGACCCGTGAAAATTCAGGGACGAAGTTGATGGTTCACTCTATATTGGAAACTAAGTAAAGAAAGGTGTACTAAGCAATAAGGAAGCTCCTATATTTGACATTTATTCACGTTCATAAATCAAGTATATGCCCACATCCACCCTCTCTATTATTTGAAGCTTAATGAAAAATTTAATCAAATCTGTGAAGAAACTCAAGTTGTGGTCCAAAAAGAACAGGAAGAAGAAGAAGCACGAAAACAACTATGAGCATCCTCCACATCTACCGTGCCACCATTGTTACTCTTGCTCCACCAGTACCACCCAGCCATCAGCTCCACACTTACCTTCATTTTCATGGCTTGAAGAAGTTGAGCAAGACAACAACTACGACTATGGGACATTCTTGTTGCCACCTGAAATGGCATATCCCCCAAGTCAAGCACAAGATATAGGTGTTTCTGTTTCAGAACCTGTTTATGGCATTCCGGTTCTGACACTGACAGAGAGATCAACAGGTCAATTTGGATGTGTTTTTAGTTTTGGTGCTTATTTGTTTCACTGCTTATGTCCATGTTTTCACATTCGACGAACTAGTTTGAATTTTAACAATTAATTATCTGCTTTCATTGATCTTCCCCTGTCTCCTGTTATTTACTAGAAATTTGAGATTGTCAAGAGCTTGGCGTCAATTTCAGAAGCGCTCCAAATATTGTTCTTTTCTTCATTTTTCATGTAATGTTTCATCTAATAGAAAGTAATCAAATAATATTACTTCATCGCAATTCCTTACATGCGTTTCACTCAAAAATTTGATTCAATCAACTTAACTCATGTTTGGGCGGATCTAGACATTTGATATGATGTTGCAAAACTTTCAAAGCAACTATATATATTATCAAAGTAGACCATTGACACTTTAAATAATATAGCAAAATGGTTTGGGTATCACGGTGTTACAGGTTCAATCGATTCCCTGCAACTAGGGATGTCAATGGGTACCCATGGGTACAGATAGTATGATACCAGTCTTCGCCCTGTTGGATAAATATGATACTCGTGTCTGCCCCATACCCTCGTGGATACCCATTATGTGGGTACCTGCGGATATTGAGCTATCCATGGGTATTCATGTGTACCCATGAATTTTTGAATTTATTTCTTTTTTTTGTACAAATAATAACTTTTGTTTTAATTACCAAAAAACTTCAACTTTTAAAAATCCATACATAATTCATTCGAAATTTCATAAATCATACATAATCCATAGGATGTGTTTTATGATGTGAATGAAGTGGAAACAGTGAACTTAACAAGATGAATTAAAAAAATTAAAAATAAAAATAGGTTATTAATGAGGAATCTTAGATACGCGGTAAAATTTTATTCAATAAGGTAGCGACTTTAAGTAATAAGATAAGATAAGATATATAATGATATTTTAGTAATTTACTTAATTTATTATCGGGTATGGGTACCTAGGTATGAGTACAATCAAATCTGTGTCTGTATCCATATAATAATGGGTAGTTAAATACCCGTTTATGGTATTTTTGCCACCCCTACCTGCAACACCCTTTTTATTAATATTAATAATTTAAAAAAAAATTCAAAACTGCAACTCAACAGGAGTTGAATACAAGTCATACGAATCATCCGTCAAGCATAAACCGCTAGGCCAAGAGAGAAATCTGTAATATGTGAACGACTTATATTATATATATAATCATTAGAAAGAAAAAAAAAAGGAAATAATCTGGTGTGGCATTGCCACACCATGTTTCACAGTGGATCCGCCCCTGGTTTCTGTTCAAGAATGTTTTTTTCTCTTAATCCAATCATCTCCCCACACTCTTGCCTTTTTTTCACTTAAATTCTTGTATAGATTTAATCAAACTAATTTCAAGTCTTTGTTGAACCCAAATATGTATCTAAAAACTTATATAACAAGACAATAAATAATAAAATATCTAAATCTTGCATAACAATATTGTTTTAGCATGTGTGATTGGACATGTTAAGGAAAGTGAGAAAAGTGGCATCAAGATCAAACTTATGGTTATGGATATAATAGCCAAATCATCGCAAGCAAAGCATGATCTGGTTTGTTGAAAATTATTGTGATAAATAGCACATCAAAGATTCAAATTATGTAAGATATGTGTTACAATGTATTTGTATCACTCACTTGATAGTGATGATTATATGAAACTTCCTGAGAGATTTAATTTGCATGAAACATAGTGGAAACGTATAGAAAGTGTTTATGAGAGAGTGTTAAAGTGACCGACCATAACATTCATCTACTATCAAAGCTATTGAAGAAATAACATCATTTGTTCATTTTAAGGATTTAGAAATGAATTTGTTATAATCAATTTTAAGATATTGATATAAATATTAGTATATAACTCCTGAAGAGATTCTAAAAATTGTTGATTACAAAAAGGTTGATATGGATAAATCTAATTGATTATGTACTAAAATGATTATGATGTCACTTGATGTGAGTAAAGATCATGTCTAATTTTCTAATGGATAATGTTGTTTAATAATACCAGAGGAATCCTTTGTTTCTTTGGGAATGATTTGTTAATTCTCTTTGCCATTGAAGTTCTTTGTTTGTTTCTGCACGTGGTAAAAAAAGACAAACAATACTATCTAGACTTGTAAGCGATGTTCCTTCAGAAGAAGACAAACCTGGTCAGAGTCTCTTTAGAGTGTTGAATGCTGACGTGTTCATCAAAACATGTTTCCTTCAGAACTTGCTTTCATCAGAGTCTTGCAACCTCTGATCAGAGCTTTGACTTTTTGTTGATCTTTAATTAGATCATCTTCTAAGTCTTCAGAAGTCTTTTAACTTCTCTTGAGTACCAAAATGTTTTCCTTTGCGTTCAGAGCATGATGTATCAGAACCAAAAACATGACTTTGAAGTCAGAATTTAATAATATGATCTTACACACTTAAACAAACATTAGAGTATCCAATTGTTCTTTCATACATTATTATGTTCAAAACGTTAGAGACATTGGTCTAAAACTCACTTTGGTTCAACAAAACGTAGGATCATTTTTCTTCAGTTTAGTTTCAAATAGGAAGACCATACAAGTTTTATGGATAAGGTAGAGTAAGTGGATTGCAAAGGGCTTGCCCGACCCTTTAAAGTTCCAGGAAAGAAAATTCATTGATCTTGGTCGGCCTTGTCATTAGTGCCCTCCATAAATGGTTCAAATTCCGAGTAATCTGACTAGTTGCAGTCTCTAGTTGAAAATCATTTTTTTTTTCCTTTTGATGTGTATCTGATTAGCTCGAGGTTGATGTTCTTATCAAGTAGCTTTTGTACATGTTAGTTCCATTTTCTTGAGTTTTAGTATGAGAGTATCCCGACCTTGAACAGTATGATTGAACTGTTGCTTGCTAGTCTTCTGTTCTTCATGTAAACTCATTTGAGCCATCATTTCTAGCATTTTCGTAGAGATAAGGCTTAATTGACCCCTACTAAGAGATTTCATGGGGTTACCATTGAAAACAAGTCTTTATTGTCCGCCACTCTCCTACTATAGACCGTAGCCCTCAACCATACTCCTCTAGGATTTATCTTACAACCATTAAGGTTTTACCTTTAAAACCTTCAACTTCACACAAACCTTCCTCATGCCCTATTAGCCCACAATTAAAACAAAATAGTGGCAAGTTTTCATAGGCACATTCCTTTCCCAAGTATGGACCAAGAACCAACAATTGATAATGGTTCAAGGATTGCCTTTCAAGATTCTTTTATAGTTTTTTTTTCCAATGAAATTTGATACACGTTGCCTCCAATTTCAAATATCTTAAACCCATGTAAAGTTCCTCAAATCCTCATGAGAGAGTTCTGAACAACAGCTATATGTAGTGTTTTATTCACCATAAATTTACAAATGAGACTATTTTGACACGTCTGTATGTTATCTTGAATGTGATTTTCTTTATAAAGAGAGAGTTTTGGATGTAGATTGATTATTAGCCTAATGTTGTGTTTCTTGACAATGATCTTTCCCATGACTGATTCCAAATGAATGTTAATGGTTTTTGTTTTTTGAAACCTAGGAATCTTATCTATTTTTACCAGGGTAGTTGTTGATTCCTATTCGTGATTAGAGGCATAAAGCTACATTTTTGGATACCATAACTGCGATTAGTTTTGAAAGATCTCAAGTTTTGAAGAAAACTTGTTTCAATGCTTAAATTATTGAGGCTTCCACATATAATCAATTTTGGAATTTTGGAAGGGCGTTTGGATTCTAAAATTTGAGAGTCAGGCATAAGGCCTTTACCATTAGGATGGTCCATGATGGAAGTCACCGGGGAGCAAAACAAGAAAACAACTGAAAGAAGAATAAAATCAAACATAAGGAAGAGATAAAAAAAAATGATATTTCTACAATCACTTTTTGATAAATTTTGAAATAACCCCCTCTCTCTCTCTCATACTTACATGCCTTTTTTATTCTTTTTTTTTCTCTATTGTTTTTGTCCAATAAAAATAAAGAAAAAGTGGTTGTCATAAAAATCATCTAAATTTGATTGTACAAATATCATTCCTTCAAAGAAAATACCCAAATACACCCCCACCTAGAGACACCCAAAAACTTAGAGAGAAAGGACACCAAAAAGGTTAAAAAGGATAATCACAACACAAACTAACACCAAAAGGTGAATGAAGGAAATAAGCATCGGAGAAGTAAGAAGAAGAACAAACAAAAGAGAGAAGGATAAAGTAAGAGAAATGAAATTATAAATATATATATATATATATAGAGAGAGAGAGAGAGAGGGAG
>Ga0228711_1008514_pt1 | contig 14336 bp, 7 predicted proteins | sample MedpolnodulmetaG_2_FD_177996 | JGI IMG/M metagenome (GOLD analysis project Ga0228711, IMG submission 177996) | Root nodule microbial communities from Medicago polymorpha collected in Santa Monica, California, United States - brown nodules | ecosystem: Host-associated > Plants > Roots > Nodule...
GGGGGGGAAGAAAAAATAATTCTAAGAAATCTCATGTTTTTATGAGAGACTTTTTCATGCTAAAATTTAACTAGAAAATCTTATTTATTTTATTATTTCTACGAGAAAGTTAGAGAGAAAGGAGGGAGAGAGAGAGGGGGGGGAAGAAAAAATAATTCTAAGAAATCTCATGTTTTTATGAGAGACTTTTTCATGCTAAAATTTAACTAGAAAATCCCACAAAATCCATTTTATAAAACAATCTTTAGAAATACGAACGATTTTGAATACCACAAGACTTTTTTTAAGTGATAAAAAGTCTTGATTGAATACCACAAAACTTTTTTAAAATGACAAAAAGTCTTGATTGAATTCAACAAGACTTTTATTAAGTTGCAAAGAGTCTCGATTAAATACCACAACACTATTTGATAATAAAAAAGTCTTTTAAAATCTCTTAAAATCTCAATCCAATACACCCTCCTAAGTTTTGTGTTGCCCAAACAAGAATATAACAGGCACTCAAACACTTCACACATACAACTGAAATGGAGACCACCGTACTCTCAAAAAGAAGAAAAAGAAGAAAGCGGCGAAGCAACCGAAACCCTAACATCGCCATTTCTTCTATGTCACCAACTGTCACTGAGATACAGCGATCCACCGAAACCCTAACACCACAGTCGCGTCACGCGCCGCCACTGCCCACTCTTCCTTTCGAATTGGTCGCAGAAATTCTATGCAGGCTCCCTGTGAAGTTACTCTTACAACTCCGGTGCCTCTGTAAGTCCTTCAACTCTCTTATCTCCGATCCCAAATTTGCAAAGAAGCACCTTCGTTCGTCAACCACGCCCCATCACCTTATCTTAAACTCTAGGAACAGTTCAGGCAAGTTTGCTCTCATTGTTTCCCCAATTCAATCTGTTCTATCAACTTCTACCGTTCCAGTTCCACAGACACAACTCAGTTACCCTGATTGTCTCACAGAGGAAGATGAATTTGCTTCTCCTTATAAATGGTGTACTTGCGATGGCATCATTTGTCTCACCACTGATTATAGTTTCGCTGTTTTGTGGAACCCTTTCATTAATAAATTCAAAACGTTGCCTCCTTTAAAATATATTTCACTTAAAAGATCTCCTTCTTGCTTATTTAGTTTTGGGTATGATCCTTTCGCCGATAATTATAAGGTTTTTGCTATTACCTTTTGTGTCAAGAGAACTACAGTTGAAGTTCATACTATGGGTACGTCTTCTTGGAGAAGGATTGAAGACTTCCCATCTTGGAGCTTTATTCCTGATTCAGGAATATTTGTGGCTGGTTATGTTCATTGGTTGACATATGATGGTCCGGGTTCTCAGCGTGAAATTGTTTCTCTTGATTTGGAGGACGAGTCATATTATGAGGTTTCGCCGCCTGATTTGGAGACGGATTTGTGGACCTTAGGAGGATCGATGTGGGATCGCCTGTGCATCTTTGCAAGTAATGAAATGTTTATGGATGTTTGGATTATGAAGGAATATGGAAACAAAGAGTCTTGGACTAAATTGTGCAAGGTTCCTTACTTGGAAGATCAAAGTCGGAGGTTGCGTGCTTTTTACAAGGCTTTCTATCTTTCTCAGGATGGCCAAGTGGTGTTGGATGCATTTGTGCCATTGAAGTTGGCTGTATATGATTCCAAAACTGATGCTTTGAAGATTCGTGAGATTCAAAATAGAAATGGTTGGAAGGATCCAAAAGTCTACATTGAGAGTCTGATATCACCTTGTTCTTAATACCAAGGTATGCTATGTTATGTCATTTGAGCATGGGATTCAACCACAGCTTATATATTGTTAATTTTTGTATATGATATATTTATTTGCATGTTTTGATTACTGTTATTGTTAGTTAATGGCAGATGGAACTTGTTGTTTTCAATTGCTTATGCCAAGGATTTTTATATATTTCTGAGGATGCGTAAGTCTTGTTGAATTTTCATGAGTTGCGAAGCATCAAATTGAAGTTGGTTGTACACGATTCCAAATATGATGCTTTGAAGATTCTCAAGATTCAAAACATCAACTGTCGGATGGATCCATAAGACTAAATTGAAAGTCTGATATCACCTTGCTCTTAATGTCAAGATGTAGATGCTATCTTTTGTCGTTTAAGCATAGGATTCAACTCCAACTTTTATATGTTTAATTTCTATTTGTGATATGTATTTGCATGTTCTGATTATTGCTGTCTTTTTGGATCATTGTTACTGGTAGTTTATGGCAGATGCAACTTGTTATTTTCATTTGTTTGTTGGTTTGAGTTGTTGTTTGTTCAATCAATACTTATGGGATTGGCTTAGCCCTTGTCACAGTAATGTGCAATGAGTTAGAGAAAGTCTAGTACTATTTAATTGTTCATGTTAATGCTTAAGATTAGTGCATGTATATCTGGGGGGAGACGCTTTAATTCCTTGAATATGCAGTGAGGTAAGACAATTACTACATAACAGTCATCACAAAGCCAATTACTACATAACTTGTCTATGCACTATGCAGTAAGACTTAACTTAATCAACATTGATCTAAAGGAATCAAATATATAACACGACTCAACGTTTTTCATCCCCCAAAAACTGGTTCAAAGATCAACATGTAGGGTATGATTACATCCTGCATGACTGCTAAACTTTAAAACCAGGTGAATAATCAATATATCAAATCTCAAAGGCCCGTAGTCATACTTTCCTCTACGAAATACAACAGCAACCAAGCCTTTTCCCATTAAGCGGGGTCGGCTATACTTTCCTATACCGAATATTCATAACAAAACTTTCACATTCTTTTTTCTTGAATACTGCTCTTGGTTGTGACATACAACATCTCTTTTCATTTGTATTTGCCATCAAATCTCCGAAGTACAGTTAAACAATATTCTGAACTCACAATCGCAACTCTATTATGTCAATTTTTTATACATAAGCATATATAGCCGAACCCCAAATAAGAAAAACATACAGGACAAAAGGAACCCTGCGAGAAGAGCATGACAATGACAAGAACAAGGTGTTTTTATTTTATTTATATATTTGTATAATTTGTATAATCACTCATAACCAGTAATTGAGATAAGTTCACCTGTCAATTCCGCCTGTTAATACAAAACACTTACAGCCATCAAATTTATATTTAATTACAGTACTTGACCAATTGATAAATATATTTTGTCATACATCTTTGCTGCCATGGCTAGAATTTCTAACTTTGATACTCTTGATGAATAGTAAAACTGTTTAGTCCATGGTTTTTCATTTCTGGAACTGAAGCCAAGTATTTTACTGGTCCATATTGAGCTAGTTTTTTTCTTAATTAATTAATTTGTGGTATGCATTTTGCACAATAAACAAATAACGCTAGCTTTTGGGTACAAATTTGCTACATATGCCTTGTGAAGGAAGTATGCGATTCAGTTTTGGGAATTGAGAGAGATCTAGTATAAGCTGCAGGCAATGACACAAACTTCTCAGTTCGTCCTACATAAGCTCGTTTTGTCAAATTGTCATAATCGTTGTCTTCGATTGCATCTAAGATCTTGCGATACAATATTAATGAGGACCAAACCTGCAAATCACACATAAACTATATTAATCTCTGCCCATTACCTATAATGACATATAAGCATGGCATCATAATGCACTAATTGGTATGCATGCCAATCTTAAAAATCATTTGATTCTTCCACTTTATAACTGGAGCTGGATAATCTTGTGTCTAGAGGAAATTAATCTCATACTGAACTTAATTCATTAAACTAATATCATCGGTGCGGAAGGGTTACATGCAGTGCTTGATTGTTTTTATATTGTTAATATGTGGTTGAGTAGATTCGAAAAATGTATGTACCGGCCAACGGCTTGCTTTATCAAGGTGAGAAGCTCCTTCTTCTGCTGAGTTGAAGTAGAATCTTGCCCTTGCAATCTGCTGTTTCATAAACTCTCTCCATGGTTCACTCACCTTTCTTGAGAAAACATCCTTGTCACATAAACCAAACTCACCAAGTTCATCTTGTGGAAGGTATACTCTACCTCTTAATGCACTAGTCAAACAAAATCATATAATTCTTTAATTAATATCATATATCATATTAAAATAATTCAGCAGAAAAGTGAATATAAGTGAAGCAAATCAATTAGAATTATAAACTTACTCCTCCCCTACATCTCTAAGAATATTTGTGAGTTGATTTCCAATACCAAGATATAATGCTGATTTATATACACTTTGAGCAGGGATAAGGGATTCTGGCGCGATTCCCATTACTGGAACACTCATCAAACCAACTGTTCCCGCCACATAGTAGCAGTAAAGATATAATTCTTCGAAATTTTTGTATCGTGATTTCCTCGTATCCATTCTCATACCTTCTATCATGTCCCTAAAAGGCTGCAATAAAACAAGCATTATCTCATTAGTTAAATTACAGACAGAAATTATAACAGAAAAAACACTTAAAAGATAAAACACTTACAGACAGAACATATTTGTGATTTTTCATCGCTAATTCATTTTTTCTAGTAGTGTTAAATATTAATCTGATTCTGGAAGTATGAGAATTGATAGTTAAGGAATTTTAGCTGTCACCTTAATATCCAAGGGAAACTTGGAGATTGTATCTGCAAGAGCAGCATCAAGCATGTCATAAGGATGTCCATTGAAAATGTCATGCAATCTTTCTTCCCATCTATCAAGAACAACAGAGCTCATGTAGTCAGCATTAGGACCATCAACAAGCTCATCTGTCCTCCTGCACCAAACTGCAAACAAAGGTATCAATAAATAAGATATATTTTGACTTGCAAAACTAATTGCAACATTGTTTCTATCTTGATCTATTGTAATTTCCTACCATATATAGCCCATATAGCCTTCTGTCTTTCTTCTGTCATAAGCAAAGTTCCTGTTTAAGAAATGAAAATGAAAATTGTTAAACTTATGGTATCAAAAAGAGTGCAAGAAATTTTGATACAATTTTATAAAAGAATTGTCAAGTTTGTTTACCAATCAAGTTTCTAAGAATCAAAATAAAGGATAAATAATCAGTGCATGTTTGAATTGACGGTGAGTGTGGAAAAATTCAGTGTGCCACGGTGATTTTGCCAGAAACTACACTTTGGAGCTTCGACAAAATCATAGCTCCACCGTGATTTCCTTAAACTCACCGTGATTCCAAAGACGCATTTAGAAGCACATACTCTATATTTTTACCTAGATAGAATGTCTTGGCATACTCTGCACAGATATTTCTGCACAATTCATAGGCATCCTGGAGAAAACTAGGCTCAAACCGTGGCTTGAAATTACTAGAACATAGAGTGTCAAAATTGGATGTTTGAGACTGCTTTTCAACAACTTCTTGTACATGTAAATCAGCAACAGAAACTCCTTGTTTTGACAACTGGGGAAAGGTGGTTGTTTTATGTTTTGGAACCATGATTAATTCTGATGTTATAACATCATATCTTCTATAACATGGTTTTCTGGTAGTCCCAATGACGGAAGACTTTGCTGCCACAGAAAATGGTATACTCATTTTACTATATGATCTACTCTGAAGGTTTAACAGATGAGTAATACTTTTAAGGTATTGCTGTCAAATGAATGTGGAGGAAGAAGCTATATATATCAACTACTAGGATTTTTTCCTTTAAAAAAAAAACTACTATGATTTTTTTGTTGTTGTTGCATTCTGTATTGTATTGTATTGTAGCAATCACTAGATTAGGTATATAGTTATATAGTACATAGATAGTGAAATGAACAATGGTTGGTTGATCGTTTGATTCATTTTTATATATTTCTATCCTTATCCATCCTTAGAAAATTGGGGGTGATATAAAATATTTTCTGAAGGGTAATTTTATTTTATTTATGGATAAAGCGTAAATTTGGAATACATTGTTGTGTGATTATTTTAAAGCCACGTTAAATTTCTTGTATATTGGATAACAATGAGCGTTTTCCATCTTTTCAACTTAATAATTCATTGAATTTCATATTACATTGTTTCACACAAATTATAAAAAAATAATAAATTACTCCTTTTTTTAGGCAATATAATTTTGTCTTATTAAAAATTGATGTATTTATCATTATCACAAATAAGATAGAAAATGATGCACATGGTATTAATTAGATAATATAATTGTAAAAAATTTAATACTATATTAAAAATGACACTCGTTTAACTCAACAAAAATAACATTCATTCATATTCAAACTCGGGGCATCATAGTTTGTGTGATTTTTAAGAAGTATTTACTACTTCGTCAATAGATATAAAAAATGACTTTTTTATTTTACAACTGTGATGCTTAGGATTTGTATATTCCTATACACAAATTCCAATTGCTTGCTTCTGTACTTTTGATACTGATCATTTTCTCACGACCTCGTCTTTAAATAAAATAAACTTTGAAAATTTATGCAATATCAAAAAAAAAATGTAGCATTTGTATAACATACTTTAGGTCACATCACACAGTTTGGTTTGATGAAGAACTTGGTTTACAATAACAAAGATGCTTGTTTTGTCTTGTAGAAGGCCACCTAAACTTGATTGTGTCTTCTAGTTGAGTTCCTTGAAGAGAATCATAGTGATTTTGATGCCTTTCCCAACCCCCACGTACGTATGTTCTTCGATTATACCTTGGTTGTGTGGGGTTAAAAATTCTTGTCTCGTCCTATACCTGTTGTCTTTTAAGTACACGCAATATGCTCACTGATCATTTGCCGGAGTGGCATGCTAGTAATTATGCGTACACATGCTACAAGAATTGCTCTAGGAGCTTCTTATCTTTCAGATTTATTGGATTGTAACTTTCAATCATACAAAATATGCTGGAAGTTAGAATCTAATCATTGTTTTTTAGATCATAGTATAGATTTCGGTCAATTTATTTCAGATGTTGAGCTATTTAAGAGCGCATACGCAACAATCTTCTCCACACACTAGGACTTCTATTTAGGGCAAAGAAAATGTCATACAAATGATTGTGGATTTGATTTTTGAATAATGAACTGGCAACTAGTTTTGTTAGTGGCGGTTCGAACTCTGACATCTGTACATATTGTACATTATCCCTTACCGAATGAGCTAAGCTCACTGCTCATAGGGACACAAAGTTCGTGATTTATGATAGGAGAAATACTTAATTAACCACAACTTCAATTAATTCTTAAAAAAAACCACAACTTCAATTAAAAATAAATGTATTATGTGACTAAAATATTTTGCTTTTAATTTTTTTTTCTTCGTATGTGTGTGTTAGAATAGTTTTTATTTGAGATTGTGTGTAACACTTGCTCCATTTGAGAGTATGCTAAAATAATATTGCACATGTTCAAATCTTATTAATTTTTGCTCACCAAAAAAAATCTTATCGATTTTTTAAAACTGTTTTTAGTTTTTGTGTGCAAAAACAATATGAACATGTATAATCCCTAAAAAAATGTATCATATAAGCAATAACTTTTTCTTTTTTTTTTAAAACAACCAACCATTCATTTGTTTTTAAACAACCAAAATGATATTTTAACAACCCGCTTTTAAACACATGGTGTGTCAAAAGGGTAAAAAATACAAGCAGCCCAGAAGCTAAAAAATAAAGGAGCAAAAACACACACAAACGAAACCGATAGTAAAGAACAAGGGTTAAACAACTCGTTCAAAAAACACGAAAACAAAATCGACGGTCAAACAATCAGAGTTATGAACACCAATACAACTAATTGGATTAATCCATCATTGATTAAACTCACACATGAAAGCTTTATGCCAAAAAAGCAATTTTAATTTCTCAAACAAATTGTCACCACTCACATCTTTTTTTTTGGTTGGTAGTGACACTCACATCCTTTTGATGAAACAAGACTTGATTCATATCTTTCCAAATGCACCAAAAGCAGGCCAACCAAATCAAGCTAGATAACAAACCAAAAAAGTCATGGACATACAACATAGTACTCCCTTCGGTCTCAAATATAAGAAAAGATTCATTTTCTAGGTTCATTGAGTAGTTAATGTATGTGGTCTACCTTGTAAAACACATACATTAATTATTCAATGAACCTAAAAAAAGAATTTTTTCCTTATATTTGAGACCGAAGGGAATAGTATATATCACATACCTTCGGCAATTACGTCCTGCTCAGCAAGTAGGGGGAAGGAAGGGGAAGTTGATGTTCTAATTTATTAACATAAAATTATATCCAAATAATAATCAATATATAAAAATGAGTAATAATTAAATATTAAAGAGAATAAACAAGAGAGATATCAAGTAAACTTATATGTGTTATATATTATTGTATGACTTGGCCATCGACTCAGTTCCATCAATATCTTCCACTAACAATTCATATGAAACCTACACAATAGTAAACCTGTATATGACCTTAGGCGTGTTGATCGCACTGTCCTAAAAGATTTATCCGCCTCATAAGCACAAATCCCACAAGGTTCAGCATGCTCTTCTTGGTTTGAAACGAAAGATGCAAAACTATAAGAAGAAATATTTTCAGGAAGATGCAACCCAGAGTTATATGTTAGACTAATAAAAATCTATTCATGTATAGCTTGAAGCATAAAAAATAAAGAGAGATATTTGTTTAGAATGTGCATGAGTTTTTAAACCAAAAAGAAAAAAAAAATAGTTTTCCTGATCTTGAAAAAAGAAGAACGTAGACTCCATGTGTTAATGGGCAGTTAGCCTTTTTGAGCCTAACTAGGCACAATCTTCTCAATTATAATTGCAGCTACAACGTGCCTGATCAATCTTATTTCTGTTACAACATAAAATACCATGTGCCTTAATTACTCTTGAAGATGAAAGTAAATACCTTAGACTAAATCAATTTAAAAAGATGTGGCCAAAAGAATTAGACCAAGTCAACTATTAATATTAATCATAAATAAAATAATAATAATTTTCTACTAATAATTTATTATAAATAAACTTTTGAAATATAATCAAAATTTACGACAGTTGATAAAGGAAAAGAAAAAAAAACTCATTTTGGCCATTGAGAAAACCGCGAGACTCAATTTAGTCTCTAAAAAGAATAAAAATAACTTTTAGTTATTGAGAAAAATAAACTTGGTGAACTTAGTAGTACATTTTCTACTCTTTGTTTGGTTAATGAAGGCAGGCTAGAAGAAAAAAAGTAACAAAAAAAAAATGAATAGAAAATAAGGTGATTATGTAGTAATATGATACGAGAGAAAATGATGATAGAAAATAAATGCCTATCTATACAAGTCACAAAATAACACAAACAAATTCTGAAATTAAAAGGAAATATAGTATGAGAAGTGCTATTTCGCACGACATATAACACCCTACGAATACGCACGACACACATTTACTTTAAAGGTTGTAAGGTTAAATTAGGCATTTTAGTTAAAAAGGAGTAGAAATTGCCGAGTCGTGATTTGCACGACACATACGTCGTGCACATTAGCATTTCTCATATATATTATAAACTCTAATTCTCATATTATGAAAACATAAACGCAGCAGGAATGGTGGGTTTAAGAGTTTTTGCTCCAAATTGTTTCACCACTAGAGATTATTAATTATCCCATATTTTGAGCATAAACACCAAGGTCCAGGTAGATAATTCGGTCTTAAGGCTCATCGGTGCTCCAATTAAATCAAATGCAAAAAGATAATGCATATGTCATAAACCACCAAACGAATATTTCCACTAAATCATGCAAAGATTTATCTTTTTGAACTGAAATTTAAAATCATACTAGAATTGATTGATAAAAGTGGGCAAAGAGAAAGCTTAAAAATTGAAAGGAATAAAAAAGGATTAGCAGTTGGTGGTTTTCATTATAATTTGGGACCATTCTTTTCTTCAAAACTTGTAATTGTTATTTTTCATGAGATGGATAAATTAAATCCACCTTTAATTAGTCATTTCAACAATTTTAATGCCCTATGAATAATCACAACATTACTGAAGATGATAAGGTAAGGACTAAGTTAAAATCACTTTGTGATTGACATATTTCACTTCCTTTCACTTTCTTTTCTTTTATCTATATTTTTCTTTCACCAATTATGCAAATAAAAAAATAACCTATGATATAAACTACCCATGTTTAATTTTCTCATGATTAAATGCCTCAGAATTTAATTTAATTTTCTTTACCATAGCTAACAATTTTTCGTGACGTTCTTTCTCCGGCAATCTCGCAATAGCCTTCATAGTAGGAAATTCTCTCTTACGTCTCCTTACGGTTGAAGGACACTACACCTCCACAAAATTAGAGCCTTCTTTACACATTATTCCTTTAGGTCCCACACAATTGTCATGAACCATTTCAACTCAATGTTCTCCACTTCATCATTTTGTAAACACTTGCTAAACCAAAGAATTACTGTTTGCACCTCCCAAATTGATTAGGGCCATGCTGTATCTGCAATCTAGCCCACTTCCAAATAGCCTAACTCGAGCGGTTAACCCAAACTATCACACATACCAATTTCCTTTCTGCTTCCAACGCCCCCTGAAATCATCTTCAAGCCCCCTCCATTATTTGAGTCACAATGCAATGCTGTGTGGCCCACTTGATAACATTTCATTGGCTCATCCTTCCTTGATCAGCCACTTCACAATTAAACCATTACTACCTACTTTTCATGCCTTGCACAATTAATTCATGGTCTTTAATATCCTCCATATTATATTCGATATTTTTTTAGAAAATACTAACAAATGTCTTCGAGGTATTGTTTAAACAATTAAAAATAGTAACTTTTACATAAAAGTTGTGCAATTATTATTTTTGCATTTGTTTAACTTATATTTTTAAGATAAATTTTTTTATAATGGGTTTCTCACACAATATCCTTTACTCCTTAATGTTATTAGGTTTGCAAACACTTAACCCTAAAAATTTCCCTCTAAATATATTGCATTAATTGTTGTTAGTGGTAACCCTAGAAAATTCCCTCTAAATTCAAATATTCCAATATTTGAATTTCAAAAATATGATGATGGGAATCAGAGCAAAAATTTATCCTTTGTTTTCCTCCACTTTGTAATGTGTCATCTTGATACATTGAACTATATTAATTTTCATCCCTTAGCCACATAGAAAACACAAAATTAATGAATCAGACCTTGGCAGTTTGAATTTCAAAAAATTATTCTATTCAATGAATCAGACCTACACATTTCGGTGGTTTTTGGATAGCTATGTTGCACTTCCTCATTTTTTGGAACAATGAACTGCAATAAATTTGGCTATTGCTAAACCACATGTAAACTACACATCTCTCCACTCAGCCCATCTCTTTATTTTCCCACTCAAATACACAGTATACAGCTCCTTAAATAATTGCTATATATACATCCAATGATCAGTAGAATTTTTATGATATTGGTTGTTATCTCCTCTTAGTCATGGCTCGACCAAATGCTGAAACATTGCTTTCGTACCACTGTCTCACAGGTAGATTCGTTTCCATCGTTGAATTGTCCAGTATCCGTTAATGTCTGTTCTAACCAACTTTGTATGTTTTCATGCTACAGGACCTTTGGTCACTAATCCAATTTCTGATATGGATAAAGATGTCAATAAGCTGTGAACAAAGTACAGGTCGTATGAGCATTGCTTTGTATGTAGGTGAAGACAAAGTACGTATGAAGAAAGTACGTTGAAGATGTAGGTGACTGTGGGAATATCTGGGACTGTGTCATGATTTTTGGTACCACTCCTTATGAGCACTGCAGGATTGGTGGCCAGTGGAAGCGTTTTGTGTTGGCGCGCAATATTTGTGAGGGAACAAGAATCAGACTTGGTGCACCTTCTGTCGGAAACAATGATACCCTATTTGTTAAGGTCTATAAGACTTAGGGTTTGTTTGCAATAGACTGGGGATGGGGGAATTTTTATCAAGTCTTTTATGTTTTCTGTTTTTCGTTTAAATCAAGTCAGCTTTGTATGAAGCATAATGCAATTTTTGTTGAATTTTCCTTTTGAATTTAATCAATTAAAATTGTTCATTTTGAGCACATACGGTTGCCTTAAGTTATCCATTGTCCAATGCAGTTGTTTTGAATCTAATATCTTGCTATTTTTTTATTGCTGTACATTACGTAATAAAATATTGTGCGCCAAATACAATGGTAGTCAAATTTTATGAACTGTTTCTTTATAAAGCTACAGTCATTTTTCATAGACTATAATCATATTGGAGATACATAAGTTGTTTGTTCCATGAAGAATTGTAGCTTAAGCTTTGCCATTTTCGTCCAATCATGTATGGCACCCTTATTATTATGTGGTTATTTGCTATCAAACAATTGTCCTGAAATAATTTACAACAATTTAACTTAAAGCAACGTATTACAGATTTTCAGTTAAGATTTCGCATTAGTTTACGGAAATATCAGGAATTTCACATTTGGTAAACATCTGAATTAATACACATGATAATTCTTGCACCCAAATAACAAAGAATAAATGTAGTTACCATTGTCAGCTTTTAAGGAATTACTCCCTCCGTCCCAAATTATAAGCAAAAAAAGAAAATCACACTTATTAAGAAAACTAAAACATAAGAATTTGAAGTATAGTTTTTTGTGTTTTCCTTGGAAAAAGTTCTATATAGGAGGATGTAAACACAATTTTCATTTGCTATTAGTTATTGAAAAAATGAAAGAGAGAGAAAATTGAATGTAATTTGTATTTAATTTTATGAGAATAAACAAAAGTTTTTCTTGGAAATGAGATTTTTTTTTAAAAACAAGATTGTCTTTTTTGCTTATATTTTGGGACAAAGAAAATGAGTTTTTTTTGCTTATATTATAGGACGGAGGGAGTACTTAAGAAGTTTAAAACAAAGATGATCATAAAAAATTATTCCAATGGAGATTATTTGAAATCTGATTTATGTTTTTACGTATGTAATAAAACACCTTTGTCATTCCATCCTAAAGATAAACCTTGTTACTTGCATCTGTGATAGACCGTATTCAGAAAAATTCAAATATGATTTATTATGAATAAGATTGATGGTTTGCAAATCAAGACCATCCTTTTAGTATAAATAGTAATGTGACCATTCTAATTCTCTGTCATTATTGATTTCAGTTTTACTACTACTATTATTTTTATACGTTCTACAAACTCATTTCTGTTTTAATTACGTAAAACAATATATTATCTTCATTTAATTGTTTTACATCTACCAACTATTTATTGCGTTATACTACCATCAATATCATATAATTTCAGCTTACAAGACCCGTGCCCGTGCGGCGCACGGGTCATCAATCTAATTTTTATAACACTTATCAGCATAACCCTACTGTTTTATTATCCAAAGTATCCCCACATGCTCTTCAAGGTAATTGATAATTTGATATTCATTTAAGAGTTTGGCGTCTCCCGCAAATATTTTCTATACCTACTCACCAATGAATTTATTAGCTAAATATTAAAAAAAAAAAAGAATTTACGAACAAACTCACAACATTAAAGTTAATAACGTAAAAAATGCAAAATTCCTACAGCTTTAACAAAATCAAAGTGATTGTCCTCGTGAGCTTAACTCAATTGGTAAGGACAATACATAAAACATGCAAGGTTCGGGGTTCAAACCCCGACCAACACTAAAAAAAATCAAAGTGACCAAAATACTCATGTATATGAATCTCCAACTCATGATTGATTGAAAATTTAATAGATCCAAACTGATTTGATAATCTAAATCAAACAAACACTGCAACAAAATGAAGAGAAAAAATGTCGCGCCAACACGACAAACAAAGCAATGTTGCATAACATTTTAATTCATTTATTTATATACACTACAGTTGAATTTTGATGATGTGATAAGTGAAATACTTATATGTTAATTGAGTGTGTGAGAACGATTTTTTTTGGTGAAGAAAACGAAAAATTGATAAGTGAGAATCTATTTATGTAACGTCTTTTTATCAAATTTAGTTCTATTTTTACCCGTATAACATAAGTCCTAGAAACTTAGCTCCCTTAACTATATGATTTAGGTTTCGACTCCTGATCGATGCATACAAAAGAATATATTTTAAAAGAGATCAATCCTTTAAATGTATATCAGTTATTTCGAGAGAATTAATTTTTGCTGACGCATAGATTGTACCTTTGGTTCGCCATGAAAAGAATTAGTTGTTTTTTTTAAATATAGATTAATATATATTTCAATGACAGGTGAGTAGATTGTCAAGTGATACTCTTATCGTTCCTAATTATAAACAACTATTAAGAGAAAAATTATCCATAAATATAATAATACTACTATTTATATGTGAAATTTACGA
>Ga0228711_1008515_pt1 | contig 14334 bp, 3 predicted proteins | sample MedpolnodulmetaG_2_FD_177996 | JGI IMG/M metagenome (GOLD analysis project Ga0228711, IMG submission 177996) | Root nodule microbial communities from Medicago polymorpha collected in Santa Monica, California, United States - brown nodules | ecosystem: Host-associated > Plants > Roots > Nodule...
TTTTTTACTAAAACTTGGATTATAAGACGCTGCAAAAAAAAATATTGCTCACTAATAACATATATTTTGCATTTCAATTTGTTTCATCAAGATGTATTGGTCAAATGGTTAAGTTATTTAATCAAAAGTGTGTGTGCCTTGGTTTGAATCCTAGGGGTGGTATTTTTTATTTTTAATGATTTTGTAAAGCCACTCTTAATTGGAATGCATGCATGTCTAAATAAATCTGTCCTAACCCAGATTTTTTTTAAAAAAAAAAGGGGGTTTGGATAGTGATTGGATTGAAAGGAAAATCTAATTGATTTGATGGTTTAAATCGTAAAATATCATTAATTTAAAATGGGGTGAATATGTAAATAACAAAATACATGCTAAAATTGTAAAATAAAATAATAAATGTTTTTTTTTTAAAAAAAGTTATTTTTATAATGGATGACACGTGGCTGATTTTTATTGGTTTGGGTAAATTGTCCACCAATTTTCAAAGGCATGCTAGATCTCACCTTATAATTTTCTTACGGCACCCCATACATATTCGCTACTTAGATCACTAGCTCGTTTTTTCTTTTTCCTCTTTCTTTCTTTTGATCACATGTGGTGGTATTTTTATGTAACGCAAGACTATATAGAATTTTAATGCTCAAATAACCACTAATCCGCCTAATAGTTAGGTCGGGTCGCCATGTGTGTTCACGTTGACATTTTATAGAAAATTGATTATGTGAAATGAGATCTCTCCTAGTCCTATGTTTGTTTGGTATTGTTTGATAGAAAGAAAAATCAAATTGATAAACGGCATGTGAGCTTCACATGCCAATCAATGGTACATTTCATTGGTATTTGTATTGTATCGCAAAAGTAGGGATATTAAATATAATGCAACAATACTATAGTCAACATGATGTTCTACTTCTATCTCGTCTAGAAATTCAGTCCAAATAAACTGAATTCTCTATATTTTATAGTAACTGGGAATAAGCTAGATCTTATTTCAGAGTCCCGCAGAACCCTATTTTGTTCCTTCTTGTCCATGTTCTTGTTGAGAACTTTCATAGAGTAGCTTATAACAATAAATGAATTACTAAATATACTAAGATTACAACTCTATTTCTTATTTAAACGAGGCAGTAGGATGAGTTGAAAAAAACAGCACTAGGGAATAGGGATCTAGCTTGATGTCGAACCATAATATATTCAAAAGTGAAAACTTGGGTTATTGATGAGGGTTGCTTCTCCCTTAATTGAAGACTCCAGTGGACTATCTTAATTAGGTCTTTCAATAATCACGATGACACGTATATGATAAAATATTAAGAAACACTATGAGATCCAATTTAGTTCGTGAAAAAATAAAAAGTTATTTTAACTCTTGAGAAAATTAACGGGATAAATTTTTTTAACAAGTTAAAATAAAATATATTAAATTAAAAAGTATATTTTAACCGGCACAAGTAGTGCCAAGGAAGAACACAAACAATTACATATTCGAAATAAGAGAACAAAGAAAGCGAAAATGGTAAATGATGTAGTATCAAGAATAAGTATTTTTGTTATCGTCTCCATAGAGATTAGCGCGATATTCAAGCCGTTCAACAATCAATATCGTTCTAAACTTATGGTTCAAATGATTGGTTGATTAAAAACTAATATAAATTGGAATATAGCAATAAAATTGAGACGAGGTAGGGCAATTCACGCATGGGGTTAGAGTCGTTGACGCATTAAATAATGCACTTGTGATTACTTAAACGGATTCTAGCTTTACTAATATTATCACATATTGCTCAACAACATCATTCGTGTCCAAATGATGTCGTGATTTCTAATGAATCATTTAAATGCCAATTTCCCAAACTATTAAACGATCCAATAGTCGATTGCATCGTTGTATTGTCGATTTCCTGAACTATTAAACGATACAAAAGCTTTGAGTTTCAATATTCAAAGTGATTACCAAAACCTAAATTCCATGTCTAGAATTAAAGATTTGATAGATTATTATTCTAACCTTAGATTCAAAAGCATCTTTCAACATCATTTCAAATCATAAATATAACATTAAACACAAGAATAAAATCAACATCAAGTAAAATAATGCTAGAATCAAATATTTAAGTATAAAAAAGAGTACATATTAACTTGATCAAGTAACTCTAACCCCAAAGGATAGATTTAGCTACTTACTTTCATAGTAGCCTTGCAAAAATGGAAGAAAAGATGAAGATTCATGATTTCTCTACAAATCCTGGGAGGAATCCACTTCTAACACTCTTGCTTCATGTTTCTCTCTCTAGAAATGCCCTCTCTCTCTCTAAAAATCGGAAAAATATCAAAAACAATGAATGAATTATTCTGAAAAATGAGAGTAAAGTTATTTATATGGCTAAATCTGTCACATTCACTTAAAGCGAACAACCTTCGCTTGAAGCGAATGGCCTTGAAATCCCACGCTGACCACTGGATGACTGCCACGTAGCCTTATCCTGTTGAACTCGCTTAAGCGAGCTGACGTTGTGCTCTCTGGAACTGTGTCGCTTAAGTGAGCTGGAAGCGAGCTGACCTTGCATTTTGGTTGATTTCTTGGTCCTTGCTTATATTTTCCTGCACAAAAAGGGTTGAGTAAGGCACATAAAGCATAAATGGCATATTTGCATAAAATTGGAGCTTTTCCATAGATAATCTTGCAAAACAAGTCACTAAAATGCCTAAACTAACACATGAAATATATCACTTTTGAGCACTTATCACTAAACCCGGACAAATTAGTGGGTTAAGCCACCACATATGATAATCAAAAGAAAAAGTAATATTGTTTATTTTCAATCACCAAAATGAGAGAAGCTTGACTCTATCCACCAAATGATGTAAGGATTCATCTTGAATAATCCTTAAAGCTCATAATATCTTAAAGATTAGACTATTTCTTTCTTTTCATATCACCCAAACACACACAAACCAAATTAAAGATAAAAAGGATCAAAAAGTTTTAGAAGAACTTCTCAACTGGTCAGAGCCCACTCTTAGACTAGTTTGTAAAGTTATATATTAAACACACCCAAAAAGAAAATGTATTTCGAATAATCAATTTTTCATCAATTGGTGTAGGGAGAGTATACCTTATGACTCTCCCTCAGAATTAAAAGAAAGAAATCCGATTTTTGAAGTTGTCCATTTAGAAGGTAGCTAGGGTAGTGAACCCTAGCTACGGCAAAATGATCAAATACTAGACTTTCGACCTGTGCGACGCACGGGTCCTATCGACTGCTATAATGATCAATATGTTATATTTGACATGTGTCATGTATGTGTCTATCGAAAAACGTAAATGTGATTATTAGATGATTGTTTCCATCATGTGCAAATTTGCATATATTAAGAAGTTTAAAATAATAAATTTGTATTTTTTTAAACAAAATAATAAGTTTGTATTCAAACGTACATTTTATATTAAATATATAATATTTTAATTAAAAATATATTTTTCAATTTTTTTTATACTTTTATTTGTTTTAACATGTGCAATGCTGCACATGTTAGACAAATCCTTATTAGATATACAATATAGCGATAAAATGTGCCTTAATATGTCCTTCAACGACGTATGAATCGTACCAAATTTGTAACGTATTTGAAAACATCACTATTATTTCTCAAGTAATGATTGACTAATGTAATTTTGATGAGATTATTGCAAACTCTCTTCGAATATAGATCTGATCCAAAGTGGTTAAATTTAAAACTAACTTCAAGTAATCATACGTACGATTAGTGTTTCAAGTAACCATACATATGATTAGTGTAGTAATCAATAAAACTTGTAGTATTAAAAAATAGCACATTAAAAAGGATTTCAAAAATAGTATTTAAGAATAGCAAAAAGGATTAGCAAAACCGAGACTTAGTAGGATACACAACATCCATATGAGAAACAATGTAATAAAGAAAGAAAGAAGCAACTACATAAGGCCGATACAACAAAGATTAAACAACATACAACATTGGTATTAAATTCAGTGTGATATGTTCTATAAATAAATTTCATAGTGTCGATATACTTATCGTTGTTAGGATTGATGTTGATGCTCAATGGTGTTGTCCATATCAATTAAAAGCAATCATACATAAAACTCAAACAAATTTTGTGTTTGGCTTACAATCTTAATAGGAATGATTTATTTATAACATTTTTTTCTCTTACAAGTGCTACATAACATGAACAAAGGATAACAAATATGACAAACATTGACTTTACAAAATCAGGTATGTTATCAAACATATCTCTTTTGGATGGTATTATACGTGATATGTAGGTATTTTAAGCCTCAAGAGATGAATATCAGGTGGATATGTTGGTTCATATTCCCATAAAGCCATATTTGTAAATGCAAAAATCGTAAGAAAGACACCAAAAAACAATTGCAAAATCTCAACTCATATGAAAACGAAAATGCAGATAAAGATAGCATCTTTTGAGGAAAAAAAACCTCTTTGTCAGTGAATGGGGAATTTTGTGACATTTATGGCAGATTGGATGTCCTAATCTTGTTATGTAAAGGGTGATATCTTTGTTGTTATGGCAAAACAAATCTCAGTGTGTGTATATATAGTACTTGCAATAAGTCAATTGTCCATTAAGCTTTTTCCTTTCGTGTTCCTCATAGGCATTCATCACTAATAATGATACTTAATGTGCATGTCTATTTCCAATGCTAATGAATTATTTTGTTATATAACTTCCAAAAACTGTTTGAATGCTATTAGTACATATTTATATCGAGTTTGTATATTCCAATGGACAATTAAAACACACATTCATTTGCATTAAAATGATTTGAGAATAGGAGGGAGTGAAATCGTAATTCAAAATTGTTTTAATGTTGTTTTAACAGTCACAATTGCTTTTAAATGAGAAAGTCAAAGGATATTATGAATGATGATAGGAGTGAATTTTTGATTTTCAAATGAATGAATGATGATTAAGATAAGAGTTTATGAGCATTTAATTTCTTTTAAATGAGAAGGTCAAACATATGAATGATTTGACTTTGTTTGTTGGTGCTGAACTGCCATTCAAATTTGAAATGAATTGCATTAAACCATTTAATGAATAACAAACAATTTGAAATAGAATGAATTTATTGCATGTTAAAGGGATGAGGAAGTCAAAGGTTTGAATTAAATGCAATAGAATAAATTCAGATCGACTGATTAGGAAATATGTGTGAATTAAATGCAATAGAAAAAATTCAGATCGACTGATTAGGAAATGCTCTCAAATTTGAAATGAATTGCTTTAAATTATTTAATGAATGACAAACAATTTGAAATGAAATGAATTTATTGCGTGTTAAAAGAGTGAGAAGGTCAAACCTGTGAATTAAATGCGTTAGAATGAGAGGGAAATTGCTAGGTTAGATTTAGGGTTAGGGTTAGCTTGACCAGACAAACTTTAGTAAGTAAGATTCCTCTTCCGACTCAATAATTAATCCCATAGTGGACCCAAATAACTTAAGCCGTGGAAATGCTTTGAGTGTCTCCTGATCTGGGTCACAAATCTTAATTATGGTAGGTTAGCAAAAAAAAATAATTGTTTAAAATTGAATAAATCTTAAATATCATATTATTATACTTTTTTATTCTATTTTTCTTATTAACAAACATCTATAGCCAAATTTTTTTAACAAATTATTGTCATTTTTTTCTTATGTCAAGTTGGTGATTTTTTTATCCTATATTATAACAAATTATTGTCATTTTTTTTCTTATGTTATTTTTTATAATAATAAGTTGTTGCTCTTATTGTCATTAATTAGCAAGAAACATTTTAAACAAATATCACCATTATATTTTTCTAAATTAAGCAAATATGACTTTGACTTTATTCACGTTATTCTCCCCTAGTAGCTTGCTCAATAGAAATTAATCAGAAAGATTCACTAAAATAATCTGTCCTAAGGAATAAAGAAAACAGTTAAAGATAAAATATCATTTTACTGGTAATAACAACAATACAATAATACATTATAAAAAGAATATATTACGTATAACGTATACGTTCAAACATGTAAAACAAAATATAAAATCATTCATCATTGACTTGGATTTGAGCTGGTAGTTTGTGTACTAACTAAGGTTGGTTGAATACCACCCAGAAAAACGTACGTCGACGTAGTGTTCTCCCACAATTCCACTCACAACCTATTCCTTTCTCTGTCTCTTTCTTCTATCAACCTCTTCAAATATAATTCACTAGAGAAGCACCAAAATTAATCCTACATCAATAGAGCAGCAATGAGATTCACAATATTAATCTTATTATGTATCTTTCTTCTCTTTTTAACACAAACCTTATGCACGACCACCCTTGAACAAGACTTCAAAGAAGCACCAAAATTCTACAACTCTCCAACCTGCAAAAATATTGAATCCCCCTATCATAGCAATCACACATGCTCAACTTCAGCCGTACACGTGGCGATGACACTCGACGTGTCCTACATCCGTGGCTCCATGGCAGCAATCCTCTCCATACTCCAACACACTTCATGTCCGGAAAACATTGTTTTCCATTTCATTACATCCGCATCCGTATCCATTTTAAACCGAACAATAAACAACTCATTCCCCTATCTAAAATACCAAATATACCCTTTCAACGACGGTCCAGTAGCCGGATTAATCTCCACCTCCATCCGCTCCGCCCTTGATACTCCGCTCAACTACGCCCGCACCTACTTAGCTGAACTCCTCCCTCTCTGCATCACCAAGATTGTTTACCTCGACTCCGACTTAATCCTTGTCGACGACATTGCATTACTCTTCGCTACACCTCTCCGATCAACCACCATCCTTGCTGCACCGGAGTATTGCAACGCAAATTTCAGTAACTATTTCACTCCTTCATTTTGGTCAAACCCTTCACTTTCACTCACATTTACCAACCGTGAACGTAAGGCTTGTTACTTCAACACCGGAGTTATGGTTATAGATCTTCACCGGTGGCGTAAGGGTGACTATACGACGATGATAAGGGAGTGGATGGAGTTGCAGAAGAGAATGAGAATCTATGAGCTGGGTTCGTTGCCTCCGTTTTTGTTGGTTTTTGCGGGGAGGATTACGCCGGTGGATCACCGGTGGAATCAGCATGGGCTCGGCGGTGATAATTTTCGTGGGCTTTGTCGGGATTTGCATCCAGGCCCGGTGAGTTTGTTGCATTGGAGTGGAAAAGGGAAGCCGTGGGCCAGGCTTGATGGGAATAGGGCTTGTCCTTTGGATGCTTTGTGGGCTCCATATGATTTGCTTAAAACTCGTTTTGCTCTTGAGGTGTAAATGACGTCAAAATTCAGATTTTTTTTGTTTCATTATTATTATTATTCATATATAGGTACGTTTATAGTTGGATGATTTGATATATTGTACACGGTATATATCTTACCATTTTGTTATTATTATTGAGGTTAATGACTTACACTCACTTCATAGTACTACTAATACTAACAATGAGTCAAACACGTTTTAGTATTTTCTTAAAAAGTGTTTGTGTGGATTTTGAATTGTGATTTCCTTTTGTTTATATTGCAATTTTTTTTACAAGTTTTTATCTTGTCGGGTCATGAAGAGTTCATAGAATTTATACAAATAACTTTGACACTACGTTATAAATCTAAACCTTAAGACTTTAAGATATTGGTTAAATGAGTTCTCTTACTTATATATTGTTCAACATTCACATTTAATATACCAACACAATTTTATATTTGTAGCATTAGGATAGATTGCAATTTCTAAAATACATAGACAAAGCATATTCAAATATACTCTTTTTTGTTGATCTTGACTTCGTAATTGTGAATTGTTATTTTTTTTAACGGCAAAATTTATTAATATCTTAGTCCCTGTACAAGACGAACAGGGATCAGTAAGACATAAACTACAAAGCATAAGGGCACCGTATATAGGAAGAACACCCAAAAAAAATGCATACAACGTATATCTTAAACACCACTAAAAAAATAAACCTCTAAAATCAAATAAACACCAAAATCAAGCTAAATCACCACAAACCAACATAAACCAAAAGTTGAGCCAAAACCTCACAACTCCATTGTTAATGGCATCATAAACAAAACCCAAACACCAATCGCTCGCTACTTACACCAAAGTCACTCCAAAAAACCATCACATCCGCTGAAACCCCTAACAACAACACCCCCACCTTCTCATCACCACAACTGAGTCAAATTTTTGCACTCGTCCGGATTCCACGAGAAGACACCAGAACAAGCCAAAAAACTTGAGTTAAGAAACTGACTCCCGATCTCGAATCAATAGTGGTCGTCCCATCAGACTCCAGAAACAAATCACTAAGGCACCCCACAACTCCCAGACCTTCAAGACACCTTAACCATCCCACAAACTTGAAACTAGACGCTAACTTCCGATCTCGAATTAAAAGCGATCGGCCCACTAGAATTCAGAAGACAAATCTCAAGATAGACAACAGGTGAATTGTGAATTTTGAATTGTTATTAACATTTATTTGGTACATATAGTTTTCTTGTCAGTTGATTAATAAATTTGAGTGATTTTATGAGTTTATCTCAATCGATAGAGATATTTTATAATATACAGAGATCATAATTTGAACCACGAACAAATAATTTATTCACCTTAAAAGTGAATTTCTAACTGCTTAAAATAATAATAATAATAATAATTTCAGGTATTTCATATGAGAAATTCAAGTAATACACACTTTAAATGAGTTTCACTTCATTCATGTAAAATCTATGTAATTTGGTAGGAACCCTTTCAAAAATCGTGAGACATACTTGAAATTTTAAATAATAGAAGAAAGTGTGTTGGTAGTAATCATGTTTTTATATTTGTCCATTGAAAATTTTAATTATCATGTACTTTTATAAAAAAATATTGTAGAAAAATAAACATAATAATTTTAGCATATTTTCCTCGCCTAAGTATCACCGACAGAGTTACATTTTTTCTCTCTGATGCTATTGTCTTGCCAAAGCCAAACATTACTTTGGGGAGGTTTTGACTAGGTTCATCATGACCGTTCCTATAAAATAAGAAGTTCGGTTCTATTTTTAAAATAGGTACCAATAAAATCAAAACGTAATTCTTTTTGTGTAGCTAACTTCGTTAAAAAATCAGAATAAGAGGAACTTTTAAACACAAAACAAAACAAAATAAAATTAAGTGAAAGAGTGGTGAAATTTACCTAACGGTGTCGTTTGGAATGTCACTCCTACGTCGTAGGAAAGGGGAAAATGAATTGTTTATGCGAAAAAGAAATAATTGTTGTGATTCTTTCAATGAAATAATTTTTCAAATTGACTGATTAAGTGATTATTCAAGTGGGGGTGGATATTATTCTTTTTGAGGCTCATAGTTTTTAGAGGCTCGATTCGGTAGCGCTTCTTGCACTCCCCAAGGTCCGGCCCTGTTCATCATGATTGTTCATTATTGTTGTAATTTAAAATTTGAAGTTTAAACTAGTAAAACTGATAGTAAATTAATGTCATGCAACAACTAAAGTTATTGCTTAAGCACTAACACTCGTAACTAATCTTGCAAAAGTGCTGAGATATTTACATAAAGTATAAAGTAATAAAGCTTGCACATTCACTAAGTTGCTTTTTATTGAGTGGTTGACTAATATGGCTTTAGGATTATGGCTTTTGGATCCTTCTGATTTTCTTGTCGGCAAGTTTGTATTCCTCCCTTAATTGCTCCTCGTTTTGTTTGAAATTTACCCCTAAATTCATGGATCTGCTGAAGATGTCCACCTTATGCAAACATGGATGAATTCGTGTCCATTTATGACTCATGCATGAACCATAATTCCCTCCGGTCAATTTTTTGACGCATTCATGCAACCGTGGTCAATGAATTGAGATCAGATTATTACTATTTTTCACGCAAATGCGGTCGATGAGTTAAGATAAGATGATTCAAATTTTAAGTTTAGTATCTTTATTTAAAAAAAAAGATCAAAGTTTGTATCAAAATCTAAACCTTTCAATTTCAATCCTTTGACCACCAAGGTTTTGAACACGTTAAACAATGATTATGGCTGCAGGGAATATGATTTTACCCATGCAGGGAATCCGATTCACATGTTTGTAAATTCAAGTGCAACATCATTGAAATGAGAAAACACCAAAATCAAGTACAACATTACTCGTTTGTAAATTCACGCAGAACATTTTTACCAGTACAAATTAATAATTTTTGTGTGGAACCAAAAATTTGAATACTTCATTCACTCACATAAAAAATACAACATATTATTATTTAAAAAATATAAATTATTTAATTATTATTATTTCTATTTTTTTTATATGATCAAATGAAGTGTCTAAATCTTTATGTTCTATACAAGAATTACCCATGAGATCATGTCTTTTTATTGTATATATTTGGAAAACACCAACAGTAAAAAATGATGGTAGATCATAAGATACCTATTAGAGCTTCTAAAACTCAAGGTTCAAAATCAAAGTGGCGATTACCCACCGCTAAGCTGAACACAATTAAAACACAAGTAGTGCAAATTGGGGTAAAATAATGTTGGATTCAAGTATGAGTAATAGTTCCCATTGAGTATATATAAATGAATTAAATGAGAAAGATGATTCAAATACCTATTGCCTTAGGATTTTGGATGGATATGTGATTTGTCTTAAGGTTTTGGGTTGAAATGTGACCTCTCTCTCTCCCCTCCCTCTCGTGGTCATGATGTTTGGATAAATATAGGGAGGGGATATTGTTGAGTTCAAGTGTGTGTGATAGTCTCACATTGTTTGGAGATGTGATCTCTCTCTCTCTCTCTCTCTCTCTCTCTCTCTCTCTCTCTCTCTCTCTCTCTCTTCTCTCTCTCTCTCTCTCTCTCTCTCCGGGGGCATTACACTATACAAGAATTCCAATATAGGATTACTGACGGATTTAAACTCTTAGTAATTACTAGCGGAATAAATCTTCATTAACAATGAAAAAAATCCTCAATAACAATACTAGCGGAATAAACCCTCAATAACACAAAATTACATTACCGAGGGATAAATCTGCCAGTAAAGTCATTGATGAATCTATCTTGCATTACTGGCGGATTTGATCCGTCAATAATGATGGTGCAGGACAGCTGCACATGCCAATGTATTACTGACGGATAAAATCTGTCAGTAATGATCTGACTAAATAAAAATTTGGTGGATTTATTCTGTTAGATCATTACTCTCATCGGCATGGAATAAGATCTACATCAAAACTCACTCTATAATATGTTTTTTTTTTCTTTCCATTTTTTCCTTTTACGGATAAATTCACGCACATGTTTTTTTTTTGAAACAACTAATATTAATCTCGACGAGAAGTGCAAGATGCACAAAAACTTGCGGAAAGGGCCAAAATAAAAAGGTTACAAAAAGTGAGTTAGATTGGATATAGCTCCATAAAAAATTGTGATAAAGAAGTTCAGACTTCTGAAGAAACTATGGTCTCTCGTACGAGTCTCATCAGCTTTTCATGTGATTGGATCAACTGAGCAATTTCAGAGTATAGCCACTTTCAGGGCTGTTCCTTGTCAAGCGCAAGGAACTCTACGGAGCCGGGCCTCCAATTTATGGGGGCCTCAATTATTTGTAGGGGTACAAATATAATTGTTGGGATGTAGTATAATATTTTCTTTTGTTACGTAGGGCTAAATCAAACACTTATTATTTGATAAAAGTAAAGAGTAAATGGACAAGTTAGGCTAAACCCATACATCTATAAAAAAAAAAAAATCAACAAAACAAATTAAAATCAAAATAATTCTTATTGTTAATTTGCAATTGTTTAAATTATCATTAAATATTTTTATTAGGGGTCATTTTTAATATTAGAGCCGAGCCTTCAATTTTATTGGAACCGTCCTGGCCACTATCATACACACTCTTCTCCTTAGATAGTCTAACATAAGCCTTATAATGGCTCAATTTTTGTAAGGTGCAAACTAATTTTTTAATTTGACATGATTGAGTACATCACTTGCATAAATCAAGATTGATCAACTTGTTTCTACTTCAAGTATTCTCCATCATCACTTGCTTTTCTGTTGCGAAAGTATCTATAGTAAATGTACTGCGATATTATCTATCACATATAGTTAAGGAACATTACTTTAGTAAATAGGCATGAGAGAATCCAAATCCGAGAGCACCCCCCGTAAAAAATAATAAAAATCTGAATGTATAATATAAAAAAAAATCTGAATGTATAGGTAGGATACAAAAAAGTCTAGTGCCAACTGTGGCATCCAACAACCATGGCAGATTAGCTTTGATGCTTTCAAACTCCGTGGTTCGTACAAGAATACTGCATCCATATTCAACACAAAAATTTATTAGGATCAACAATTTCACTTAATTATGGATTAACTATAATGCAAATTTATTTATGCATGTACAAGGGAGATAGATTGGAACCTTCCCACGTAAGAGATATTAGCAATCAGTGCAAAGACGAACATGAAAGGATTTACACCCACTTTTATCGTTCTAAATGTTTTCTTTATTTATTTTTTTCTAAACAAACAACCTTGTTCAAACCAGTTTTTTTGAATATAATCAGAAAATTCCTATTGGCTTTGTCTGTATACACTATTTATTTGACTAAAAAAACCATTACTTTAGTATATAGTATTCCTATTGGCTTTATTAGTATACAGTATTTATTTGATTATTTACCTGTCATGAAGAGAAAAAAAAAAGGCTTTCAGTGGCTTCATCAAGAGAATTAAAAGACAAGGAAAAGTAGCCTTAATTCGACGACCGTAGATAGAACTTGTTATACATGAGACAATGGTTTATAGCTAAAAACGATTAGGAGATGTTGTGAATAATTATTTTTAATTAATTAAACAAAACTTACAAAATTACCCTTCTACAGTAGAAACTCTTTAAATTAATACTCAGTAAATTAATAAACTCTCTAAAATAATAAATTTGTCCGGTCCCGACTTGGGCCAATGTAAAAAATTGAAAAACTCGATAAAATAATAAGATAATAATTTTTCGGGAGATCCCTTTATAATTTTCGGTCCCGAGAAAATCATAAATTAATAATTCATAGAAAATGAAAAAAAAATATTACACTCTATTGAAATATGATTCAATAGTTGTCTGTTTTCCTTTAAAGTTCAAGTCTATTTGAAGCTCATCTCTAACTTTTCTTATTGCATCCAATAGCTCAGGTGTTGTATTTTTGTATTGTATTTTTCCAATGCATATGAACACAGTAGTTACTAATTTACGTTGAATCCCAAGGTTCGCTGCAACGTAATTCTAAGAGGCATAGACTAATTTGCCTTTTTGTTTGGTATGTAGTGTATAATTACTTAAAAACTCTTTAAATTAATAATTATTAATTTATCGATAAATTAATAACTCTCTAAATTAATAAATTTCTCCGGTCCTGACATTATTAATTTATAGAGTTTCTACTGTATTTATAATTGGTTTGAATAATGGTAAATGAGGTTTTTCGTAAAGAGACAAATGGATGTAGGTTGTTAATTTAATCCATATGGGACATTTGTTTCCCGGTTATAAAATTTATTTGGAAATATGAGAATGTGAATGCACTTTCTCATGTTTGGTAGAAGGTAAAAGAAAGATATACTCCCTCAGATATCTTTAAATTATAGTCGTTTAAGGTTTATGCACGATTATTAAAGAAATGATTAATTGTATTGATTTTAATGGTAAAATTAATATCATTTACTAAAATACTCTTATTAATTGTAGTTAGTGGAGTAATTAAGTTGGATGAAATTCAATAAATAAAGGTATAATAATGAAGAAAAAAAATAAAAAATGCCGCATTGATATTCTAAAGTGACAATTATTTTGAGAAAAAGAAAAAGTGTTAAAGAGACCGCTATTGTAAGACAAAGGGAGTACTTAAGAACGAATTATACTCAAGAAATTTTTTAACCCATGATCTCCCCATTTTTTATTCCCATGTTTGAGGAGTTGGAATGTTTTATTCCTCGGAATTACATTTGCCTTGCCACGTGAAAACCCCACTATGTCCCCTACCACCTTGTTTTTTCAACCGCCGATTACCATAGTTTTAAAACTCGGCTCGGACCGGCTGGTCGGATCGGTCTGACTGTGAACCGGTGGGTAGGCCGGTTCGAGCCAACATTTGGATCGGTCATGCAGTTGACTCGGCCGGAACCGGTCAAAACCGGTAAAAATCGGTGACTTGGCCGAGTTTTTGGTCTGACCGGTTCTCTATTTTTTTTTTTTTTTTTGTCTTTTTGTTTTC
>Ga0228711_1008517_pt1 | contig 14330 bp, 10 predicted proteins | sample MedpolnodulmetaG_2_FD_177996 | JGI IMG/M metagenome (GOLD analysis project Ga0228711, IMG submission 177996) | Root nodule microbial communities from Medicago polymorpha collected in Santa Monica, California, United States - brown nodules | ecosystem: Host-associated > Plants > Roots > Nodule...
TCTAGATGCATGCGGTACCAAATCACCTCAAGGTCGTCACCTTCGATGCAACAAACACATCGTATGTAAGATTTCACACCCCGTCTTACATTTTGGATATCAACACTAGTCACCATCAGTCATGTATGCATGAACATATGACTCAACTCTATGCATACGTTCACACACAACAATATCACTACATCATCACCAAACATATATGCAAATATGAATCCATCAACAATTCACCATCACTCGACATATATGCAATCACCAACAACATTCACAAATCAACCTATATATATTTGTATTCACCAACACTATCTCAACCAACCAACATATGTTAAATTTACTTAAGATTTCTCCAAGACCCACTCGAAGTAGTTTTGTCATACTCAAAATCCGTAAAACATTTTCAAGTCAGACTAGAGACATTAGAAAGCTAATAAACTTATCTAAAACTTCCATGTTTATATCAAAAGCCAATTCAAAACAGAAATGTGTAAAAAGGACACAAAATGCAAAACAGAAAAACTGGAACTGAGGTAACTCGCCTCCCAAGCGAATTAGCTCGTTGTGGCGAGCAGAGTACCCTTTCTGTCACCACGTTGCTCGCTTTGGCGAGTGGTCCTGCTCGCCGTGGCGAGCAAAGCATGCTCTCTGTCACACCTTTGCTCGCTGTGGCGAGTAAGCTTACTCGCCTCGCGAGCCATGACAGCTTGCTGTCGTAAAATCTCATTTTTCATCCCAAAACCCCAATTTTGAATCCCCCAAGCCCAAATTTGTTTCTAAAGTTAACCCAAACGTTTTCAGACATCAAAAGAGGTTCAAAACCGTATAACTTTTAAGTTAAAACATCTTTTTAACAAAAATCACCATTTGACCCATTTTTTAAAAATCTCAAGAACAAACCAATTCTCACGACAATCTCAATGATTATGAATACCCAGGGTTCTAATCATCAACAATAACACATCACAACAACAACAGGGACAGTCAACATGATTTCAACATCAATCCATCAACAACAACATCATATTTCATCTATTTTTAAGTGAAAATGCAAGGTATACATATAAGCATAGTTTGAGCATGTAATTTCATCATCAACAACTCATTTAGCACTAATTTCACATACTCAAACATCACATCAAAACATAAGCACGAATTTCATCATAAAAATCAATTTATACAAATAAGCACTTATGAGTTTAAGAAGAAAAAGAGATTATACAAAGGATTATGAATGAAATCTAACCCCCTTACCTCAATGATTAACAAACCTAGTACAAGCTTCAATTTTGCTCCTATGGGTTCACCAATTCCTCTTCTCTAACCCTTTTCTCCTCTTAGCCTCTTTCTCTATCTTCCTCTCTTCAATTGCAAAAGATTATTCTAACCTAGGTTTCTAAAGACAAACCTTATATAGTCTCTATAGTTAGGCCTAACCCAATTTGTATTCTAATGGGCTCATAATTCTTATAAATTAACCCCCTAGTTTCTATCCACTAACGGTTAAGTGTTATCGAATAACTACCAGTCTAAAATTAATTACCGCTACTGAATAGTAATTTAGTAAAAGCAAAGGTTCTCACTATAAACACTTAAATCTCACCCTAAAATTACTAATTTACCCTCCACTCACGAAATTACCAAAATACCCTTCTATAACGAAATCTACTAATCCTAACCCAAAATACACACAGAGGCAATTAATCACATACAACACAATTATATACACATAAAATCAATTAAATTAATCTAGCGAAAAATCGGGTTGTTACATTGCTCACCAAGCAACAATTGCATGTCAGCATCAAACATCACAAAGATTGCATCAGAAGTAGAATCACTCACACTAAGCTTCACCTTATACCTACAACACAAAATAACAATAAACAAAAAATACCGTACAAAAGAGTTCAATGAAAGAGACAGGTTTACAATCTAAGATAACCTTGGAACCATATGGAACACATGCTTCACACATCTCTTGCAGTAATATGCACCAGAATCAGGAGTAACACTCCTATGACAACGACATGCAGGATACCACCAATCCTCCCCTTCAACCAAGCCTTCCACAACAGCAAAAAGAACATAAATCCTATCCTCCACAATGGCATTAAACTCAGATATTTTTCTTCGGGTGAATACGCAAGAAATCCTCTTCAATCGATGGCCTAACGCGAGGACAAAGGGAAGGAACGACACCAAAAGGTTCAATGCCATGAATTGCAACACTGATATTAACATACACTAAACGTATATTAAAAAACATAATTATAAAACGCTAAAGTCACAAAATAGAAGAAAAAAAATCACACATCAAACAAACCCTTCTCTAAATTTCACAGCTTCTTCAAAGTGAGGATTCACCCAAATTTTAGTTGTGTTCATAAAATTCTGGATAGATTCCTTCTCTGCATATGAACAGATAAGCTTCATCCATAAATTACAAAATGCAAATAAACGCGCAAACAGGACAAAAAATTTATACCTCGGAATATTTTAATTTTTGCAAATTGAACCACAACAACCGGCAATCCTTCCGCAACTTTCCCCATCATCTTCTGGAGAGAATCAACATAGCTACCAAACAACGCACACTCAACCTTACCACTAAGACAAACACCAAAGCATGGTGAATATAATTTAACATTTAGAATCCACCTGCATAAATCACTGCTATCTAGAACCAAAAAAAAACCTTACGTCAGTTAACTTGAAAACAACCATCTTTGTAACCTTTCCATCCCTAACATACTCTCTCTCGGCAGAAATCCCCGTCATCAAGCCAACAACATCTACACAAAATTAGTTGAAACAAATTTAATAAATAAATCAGACCCAACATAGCTACCACATCAAACCACACTAGACTCACCAACCAAATAATCATAATCAGCGGTGTGGGCGCAATCTTCCTGGATCTTAATCAGAGAAAGACCATGCATAGAGACAAGTGAACTCTCAACCCTCTTCACCTTTGTATTCATTTGAAATATCAACTTATATGGATGAATGGTCATACGGTATGCGCCAACACCCGGGGCAACTGCAAAGTATGACATCTTGTACACTTCTCCTTCAACCAACTTCTTCCGAAAAACATACAACAATTTCCTACTAATAGTGGCATGAATCTTCCCGCCCTAAAAAAGGAAGGAAAAGGGAGCATTCAAACATCAATTTTTCAATAATACAAAATTCAGAGTATAAGAAATAAAACAGATAACAAAATAAATAATGGACATACCTTCTCATCAATCAAAACCATCTCAACAGAGTTAGCCTTATCAAGTTTAAAAAAGTTCGAGACCTCCCACATCCTAAACACACACACCTTGATCCTCCAAGACTCTCTACCAGAAACTATGTCACATAAACAATCAATGGATTTATGCATCTAATCTGCAATATCAAAACTGTTTTGGATTAAGTTTTGATATGTGACAATAACCACACCAGACTGGATACATTTATAACACTATGGTCAAGGGTAAAAGAGACAAATCAACATACATTATTCTTTGAATCTAGAATAAAAATCTGCAACAAAGTACAACTAACCCATAGAATTCTAGTCCGATCATCCCTGTCCACCTGCCACACTGCGACTAAACAACAAAAATTAGAGGTTATAACTTTCCTAGTAATGGAATAAAGTCGAAGGATACATACCTCCCAAACCCTCCTGCGCAAATCCCATCCATATCAACTTGATCTGAATCTGGCATACAAAACATCAAAGGACAACAAATAACCCAGTCAGCAACATGCGAATTTGACAATAACCTGTTAACAAAGGGAGAAAGAACGGTACTCGCGAAAATTGGGAATCAACCTTGAACCATTTGGCTATTTTCTTTTGTAAGAGTTATTGATTGCATAGTCATAGTGACTTAAAGTTCAAAGTCCACAAAATACATATACATAAATGACTCAAAGCTTGGATGCCAAATATTCTTTAGTAGTCATAATAATGATAAACAACCTAGACAAAATACTTAAAGCCAAGTATTCTTTATGTTAAGTAAACGAATGAAAAAACTTGCCTTTTTGGTATTTATAGAACCGGGTCATGGGTACATATCGAGTCAATTGATAAATCGGGTCAAAAATTGACCTGTGTCATAAAATGGACAAAATCCTTCAAAATCCTCTAAAATCTTGCGATTTTGAACGAATTTCACAATTTTATGCGATTTTGATAGGATTTTGCCTGTTTTTGGGATTCTACTATTGATTTGAGTTGTTGAAGTTAAGTAAAGTCGCAAAATTCAGGACTTTAGGAATTAAGTCGCGATTTTGACAACAATCGATTTAACTGCTCAAATGAACCAAGTTTTTGTATGACCCCTTGTTTGGCCAAATTTGCTTTGACTAATAATTTAATAAGGGTGAGGTGTGGATGAAAGATATCCCGTCATTCCTACTTCCTTTGTACTTTAAAGATCTAAGCTTTACTCAAGAGTATTTGGATGAATACGATAAGATATTTCTTTCAACTTAATTAGATGTTAGACTTTAAATTAAGTTGTGAGAATGCATGTGTATTAAATATTTTGCGAGAGAAATTTGTCACATATTATGGTCTTTTATAGTTCAAAAGATTAGTATCAACAATTACGCATAGATGATACCAAATTAAAAAAAAAATATCTGAGCTTTTTTTCTGAAAGAAGAGTTATTAGCTTTGTTATATAGTTTATTATTAATAATAATAATACATATGTGTTACTTTTCAAATTCAATATATTGTACTACTATCTCTTTATTCATTTTTTTATAAAATCTCTGAAATTTTTACTGTATTAACCTATATGTTTTTTTTAACAGCATAATAATATTAGTGTTAAGATCTCAGGGATGGAAATATGCTAGGCCTAGCTAGACTTTACAAGGCCTGAGCCTGGCTTGCCAAATTTTTTTGAGGCCTAAGCGTAGCCTACGGCCTGTCATAGACTTACTTTTTAGGCCTGAGTCTGACCTTTTGAAAGCCTGATACGACCTGATAGCCTATTTAAAAGCCTATTTCGTATGAACATATTTAAATAAGCAATGTGATCGAAATTTAAATAGACTAGCAAACTTATAGATCAATTAGATTAAACTCTCTTTTGATAATCAACATGAATTTTTAAGAAGTTTGACTATATATTGTATCATATTTCAATTATAGATTATAATAATACATTTTAAATATACAAAAAATTAATTTATACTAATAAGCTTAAATTACAGTAAAAGTAGTTAACAAATTTTTATTTTAATTTAAAGTATAAAATATAATATTAATAATAAATAATATTATTAAATTTACTTAAATAGGCCGACCTAATAGGCCTAGAAGGCTTTTTGAATAGCCTATGGCCTGAGCTTTTAAGTTAAATAGGCTTCTAAAAAAGCCTAGGCCTTCTCTATTTAAGAAAAAAGCATGGCCTGTCATAGGCTAGGCCGTAGGCCCCTGTAGGCCGGCCTGGCCTATTCTCATCCCTATATCTCACCATCAAAAAAGAGAGGCGACATATAGTAACATGAAATTTATCAAACTATATTGCATTGGGCTTACCTATAACCTAACTGGCTGATGTTCTACCCACTTAAAATTTGTGCTAGCATAACAAATAGAAAAATGCTCTTCTCCCATCAAAAAACACTCACTCCTAACTGAATGAATGAAAGTACCTCTGCCCGATTTAAGTCATGTTAGGTACTTTCAGCGTGAGTTAACTCACGTAGCGTTAGTTAACTCACGCAGGTTATAAACCCAGCACGACTTAAGTCACACTGCGTGTTGTTATATATAACTCACGCTGCTAGAAACATAACAGTCATTCTGTTTCAAAACATCCAAAATACGAAAATTCTCCCACCAAGTGTGATTTTCACCAAACTCAACCAAATCAACATCAAATCATGCAAATCAGCAAGTAAGTGTTGCTTATCCTATTGCATTGTTTTTTTTTTGAAATATTTGATTTTTTGGAGAAATTTTACATTTTTAGGTTTTTAGAAATTTGGTTTGCATGTTAGTTTTTAGGATTGTTAGTGATAAACTAAGTTAAGAATTGTAGTTTAGATGTTGTTTAGAATGCAATGTGGTAGTTTAGGGTTTAGAAATTGTTAGATTTTAAGTTGATTGAAAGTTGGACTCTAGGTGTTTGCTAAAATGTCTCAATGAAATTTTGTTTGTTTTTTGGAATGATAATGATGAAATGTGGCAGTTTACGGACTGAAATGACACTGCCAAAATTTAAGTGTTGCTGTTGAATTGTTAGAAATGACACAATGTTTGTATGAAATAAATCTTTAATTTTTTTTTCTTTTTGAATTGTTGTGCATATATGTTTCAATGTTTCAAAGGACTGACAAAGTTAGGGGAGGGAGTCCGCTACTAGTAGTTCACTAAGGGAAAAGGAAGAACAACGCCCTCCTCAGGCTGGTCGACGGAGAGGTGAGGACACAAGGGTTGGTAGGGATGATGAAGCGGAGGGATCATCGTCACAGGCGGGTGCGTCCCTGATAGTGGAACTGACGCAGTATTATCGTCATCATCAACATGAGATGTATTAGCCTCAGTATGAGCATGAGGCATATTAGCCTCAATATAAGAAGCCTGACCAGCAGGAGGGTGAGGCTCAGGAGGAGTCGAGGATGGAGTTTGAGGTCGGACCATAGGGCTTTCCTTGGGGGGGGGGCTTATGAGTTGTCGCTTCTACCGAACTTTGGTAAACACGTGGCATGTGATGACATGTCATCTTACGTTATTCTTAGCATGCTTTTCAGTCAATTTCAGTTGGTTTTAGCAACAAAAAGGAGGAGTATTAGAACGATTTCCTAAGATTTCAGAACTTTTGTAATGTTTTTTATATTTGAGTCTGTAATTCTAGTTTTCCCGAAATATAGCAATTTTACGGGTTTTTTTGAAGTAATTCACGAAGAAATCATGCAAATCGGCAAATCAAGAACATCCGAAGATTAGTGAATACTTTGGGAAGACCAAGAATGAAGATTCAAGAGGCCTTATAAGTGAAGACGAAGACCTAAAACGACGGAAAATCAGAGAATATGGGCCAAAGAAGCAATACCATGCCTATTAGGCACATTGGATGCGCCTTGGGCATGGCAAAAACTTGCCCAGCACCTTGGGCATCTTGCATGTGCCTTGAGCATATCCCAAGGTGCACTCTAATGCACCTTGGGCATTTTAAATGCTAGGGGCGCAGGCGTAATTTTATGCTTTTTTGTGGGTAAAACCCGCATTTTTAGCCCAAACCCAGTTAGAAACTGTCACTGTAAATACTAGTCTTCCTCATTCAAAATTTCTCGTTCAGAACTGTGGCAGTTCAAGAGAAAGGCAACTTTGGGGCTTCAGGAGAGTTTCTATCTTCTCCTTGATTTTCTAGGGTATGTTTTTATCTTTACTAATTTGTTTTTAGTTAAAGTTTTAAGATGAACCTCTATTTATTTTGTTGGATATTTATTTAATATAATGTCGTTTTTATTTTATTTATCTTTTGTTCGCTATTAAGTTTTATTAAGAAATTCCTTAGTTTATTTATGTAGTAGGTGCAACCCTAGATTAGATACTTAGGTTGCGACAGGGCCTGATATTGATATTACTATCCTGATGCTTATATCTTGTTATTTATATCTCGCTACTAATATCTATTTGTTTAGAAAGTAATTAGTTATAACTAGCGTAAGATACCGAAAGCAAGTTGACCCTAGTAGTAAGTACTTAGGAGGTGACATTACTAATACTGAGTAAAATCTGTTGAACCTAGGATGTAACTAGTTAGTAATTCAGGAAACAAATACCTACTTGAAGGAAATAAGTCGTAGCCTAATATAACCATTCTCTTAAACCCTTGGTAAGGTAAACGCTGATATGGTTGCCCGTTTGTAGAACTAATAAGTGCGAGAGAGAGTTTTCTACGAGTATCCTAAGATTCATAGATGGGTAGACCTACTGGAACATTGGACAAGATCTACCCTAATAATCCTTACGAAGGTGGCGGAATCCTATAGGATTAATAATCCTATACCGTTGCGCGCGTATAACCTTAGTGTGACCATAATTGCCTTTGGAAAACCTAGAACACCAATTTAAGTCTATGCTTTCAATTACCTTAGAGACGATAAGACCCCACACGTAAGGATCTCCGTGTGATCAGCAGGTGCAACCAGACTTAGGAGGGATAAACCTAGTTAACCGAGAAGTATAGACCACACACGTAAGGATCATTGTGTGGTCAGCAGGTGCAATTTCCAACCTATTAGGTTAGTCACGTCCCAACGGCCTCATTACTTTTATAGTCTACCTAAGATAAGTAAACAACGACATGATTGTTATTTAATATCAAACAATATAAATAGGGGGATTCGAAGAATCCTAACCGCTGCTTACTTTTCTACAACCAAAAACAGGTAACCTTGCTGTGTTCTACACAGATAAAAATTGCAACTCTTATAACCCTTTTCTTTTATTATATTGTCAACTAAAAATAAGTAACGCGAATTGTTTGGACGAAACGACAACCCCTGTGGATACGATGCTCACTTCTCACTTTATTACTTTATTATTTTTCCATTTTGCATTTAGTTTATTGTTTCATTTAGTACTAACCATTTTTCTTATTGTTAGTACTAAATGGAAACAATAAACTAAATGCAAAATGGAAAAATAAACTATGTTAGTAATGACTATAATAAATAAACTAGACTCTTAAAATAAAATAAAAAAATGACTCAACTAGGACTACATAATTTTGGTATTTGGAACGATACAAAGAAGATTAGCATGGCCCCTACGCAAGGATGACACACACAAATCAAGAAATGGTCCAAAAATTTTCTTCTGACCATGCTTCCTTCTCGACAAGAAATCAAAGCAGTAGTCTTTGCTATCAACTAGGAAAGTGCTCCTAGTCCTGATGGTTTTGGAGCATTTTTCTATCAAACTTATTGGGACATTATTAAAGATGACGTAGTCAAAGTAGTTTTGGAATTCTTCACTTCATTTGGATCTTGCCAGGGTTCAACTCAAATATTATTGCTCTTTTTTCCAAGATTCCAAATGCTTACTCCATAGAATACTACAGACCTATTGCAATGGCAAATTTTAAATTCAAGATCATATCTAAGGTTATTGCAGATAGGCTTGCTCCAATCATGCCCTCAATCATTTCTGAAGAACAAATGGGATTCATACATCAAAGGAACATCAGAGATTGCTTGTGTATTGCTTCTGAAGATACAAACTAATTGCACAACAAAGATTTTGGGGGAAATTTAGCTTTGAAAATTGATATTACAAAGGCTTTTGACACTTTAGAATGGTCTTTTTTTCCTAATAGTGCTCAAATCTTTTGGCTTCAACAATACCTTCTGCAATTGGATACAGGTGATTCTCAATTTAGCTTTCTTATCTATTTCAGTTAATGGTAAAACACAAGGCTATTTTAACTGCACAGGGGGGTGAGACATGGTGACCCCTTATCTCCTCTTCTTTTTTGTTTGGCTGAGGATGTTTTAAGCAGAAGCATTTCCAAACTGGTGGAAGAAGATAAGCTTGAGTTGATTAAAGGTACCAGACACACTTCTGTCCCTTCCCACACTTTTTATGTTGATGATATTATGATCTTTTGCAAAGGTAAATTGTCAGGGCTGAATAATCTCAAAGATTTATTTCAATGATATGCTCTCAATTCTGGTCAAGTTATCAATTGTTCAAAATCAACAATTTTTTACAACTCAATTTCAACAAAAAGATTGAATAGAGTTGTGCAACTTTTAAATTTCAGCATTGGCACCTTTCCTTTTAACTACTTAGGTGTCCCCATTTTTAAAGGAAAACCAAAAGCTTCTTACCTTCAACCAATTGCATACAAAATTTGTATGAAACCCTCATCCTGGTAACCATCTTTGCTCTCTATGGCTGGGAGAGTTCAATTGGTTAGGTCAGTGATCCAAAACATGTGGATATATAGCATATCTTTATATTCTTGGCTTGTTTCCCTCATTAAGCAAGTGGAACAAAAGATTAGAAACTTTATTTGGAGTGGGGATCAAGACAAGAGAAAACTAGTTTCAATTGCATGGAAGAAACTTTGCAGGCCTTTTTCTCAAGGTGGTTTGAACATAAGATCTCTTGATAGTTTGAACAATGCAACCAATTTAAAGTTAGGGTTAATAGGTCTTTACCCCCCTGTAATATAAGTCATTTTTGGTTTTTCCCCTGTAAAATATTTTTTTTGATTTACCCCCTGTAAAATATTTTTGTTTTGATTTACCCCCCTAATAGGCCAAACGAAAACCAATTATATTTTTTTTTTCAAAAAATTTTCGTTTTTGTTTGGCCTATTAGGGGGGTAAATCAAAACAAAAATATTTTACAGGGGGTAAATCAAAAAAAATATTTTACAAGGCGGAAAACCGGAAATGACCTATATTTCAGGGGGTAAAGACATATTAACCCTTAAAAAGTTATGTTGGGATTTAATGAATTCAGACAAAGCTTGGGCCAAACTGCTAAAGGATATTGTTTTGAAGCATGGAAAGATTATTCAGCATCATATCTACTCCTCTCTATGAAGTAGCATCAAAGAAGAATACAATGTGATTCTTGAGAATCCTATATGGCTTCTTGGCAAAGGAGAAAAAATAAACTTCTGGAATGACCGTTGGTGCGGTCAGACTTTAGCCTCTCTTTTTAATATTACGGATCACATTAGTAGTTTTCTCACATCTTCTGTGAGTGATTACATTCATAATGGTCATTGGAATATTCATGTTGGTCTGCAATTGAAGTTTCCAAATCTAGCTCATCTGGTTCAACAAATAACTATCCCAATTGAGGAGCGATGTGATAGTCTTCAATGGAAACACTCTCAGGTTGGTGATTTAGAACTGAAGGAAGCTTATTCATTCAAGCATCAACAATTTCAAGACCTTCCCTGGGCCAAATTAATCTGGAATGATGATGTTCCACCTTCAAAGTCTTTGTTTATATGGAGAATGATACATGGCAAGATTCCTACCGATGAAAATCTTATGGCCAGAGGTTGCAACATTTCATCTATGTGCAGTCTATGTTTTAATCATGTAGAATCATCTTGTTCACTCAAATTCTTACCTTGCTGAAATCAGTGGAGCTTTAAGAGCAATAGAATTGACTTATCAAAATAATTGGCGTAACATTTGGTTAGAGACAGATTTTTCCTTGGTGGTGTTAGCTTTTCATAAGGAGGGTCAGATTCCTTGGTCTCTAAGAAATAGATGGCACAACATGAGGACAAAGATGAAGCAGATGAATTGCATGGTCACTCACATATACAAAGAAGGGAATGAAGTTGCGGATTCCTTAGCAAGTTAATTAGAGTCGTGAAATATTGTAATTTTAAGTGGAGATTGAAAAAATTAATTTTGTTTTTTGTCATGAAACTAAAGAGAAATTTATATTTTTTTTCATTTCTAATTTTTTTTTCTCTAATTTAAATTTATTTTAGTGTAGTGTTAAATATAAAGCAAAAAGCAGCTAATTATCATTAACTCTGTTGAAAAGTGGTGATTATGGTGACCTGTGAGGACTAAATCAAATTTATGGTGTACATTTGTAGAATTTCAACCGTCATTTTATGTGACTTCCTTAGGCAATTCATTATGCATTTTGAACACACTTGTCTTATGGTCAAAGAATGCAGATATGGACGGTGGGTTAAGGTGCTTTTGGGGTGTATAATTCTTTTATCTACTATCAAGCTAACGACATACCAATCTCATCCCGTCATGGAATTAATATTTTGACAGTGACTTCTATTTCTAAATGACAAAGGTTAGTATGGTACTATATAGGTAAAATTACGAGGTAAAGAGCCTCATATTCTACTACTATTTTTTTTCTTTTGAAGAACTTCCACTACTTTTTTTTTTTTGGGGAAACAAACTTCTACTACTTTTTAAAACTAATATTAATCATATTATATCTAACATCAATATAGTCTTTAATAAGTTAAAACCGAAATCATTACATTAATTTATTAGATAATTTTGTATTCTGAAAGGTCTAAAAATTAATATTCGAATAAATTTTTGTAATTTTACTAAAATATTTTGTGATTAAAAACAATCTCATCTTAAATTTCAACCGAAGAATTTTTTTTATATGTTGGGCAAGTCTTGAGAAGTGTATTGCTAAATCACATAAAATTCACTACTAGATGCGGAATTATGGGTTGGACTAATATAATTATATTTTGACTATTACTTTTTTCATTCTATGGCTTTCTCATGCACTCTATTTTTTTGTCTCCAAAATACATTTTGTTCGAATTATATAACCCGAATCAAGTTTAATGAACTTTCGAATTATTTAATATGAATACTTGTATAACCTAGATTTTTAGAACAACAATGACCTATATTATTAAGATGATATAATTGAAAATGACAAACAAATAAAATAAATCTAACTGGACAGAAATGTAAAGTGACATGATACAAATTTTCATTTTCTTAATATATAAATACTTTCATAGTACATTTAGAATAAAATTGAAGCTTATTACATAAAATTGTTAAATATCTAATGCTAATATATTAAACACCTAATACTAAACACGTGGTAGAAGAAGATAGAGGGGCACACCCATCTTTAAGCTTATTTCAGAAATTGAAGCTTATTTCTAGGACGAATGAGACTTTAATGATCAACCACCCGAATACATCAACCTGACACCTAGACAAATGGTGCAAATTTGCAAAGTGGAACTATTTTCGTTGATTGTTCATACAATCCCTAAAATACTAGAGCAACCTTTTTGCTTGAAAAAGCGACAATGGAAACGCCTTCTTTGTGGACTCAATTCGAACTAGAACTTAGTCGGATTGGGTCTTGGACCAGTCCAAAACAAGTATAAAAGGTTATTTTTTTAGTTTAGGAGAGGCGCTAGGAGGGGCACACGAGATATATAGGGGTGGGAATAAAACTTTACTCACTTGTGTGGCTTTATCCGGCTAACTTAAGAATAGGGCCCATAGTTTTGGGCTAAGTAGTGTTAAAATGAAATAAAATTGCTTTTCACACTTCACTTAATACTAAGAAACACTATGAAATGACAAATTTAACCTTAAATTCGATCGGTAGTTAACTTTGTGGTGTTTCATAGCAATCTTTGATGTGGGGACATCAACTTTCAAAATGAAATCATGTCAGTTTCAAATTGTTTTATTACAATTTTTTTATGTGGGGTAGTGGTAGTATTTTTTTTTTAAGAGAAATGATATTTGTAGAACCATTTTGTGACAACTTTTTGACAATTCTCTCTTTCATATTCACATTATACTCTTATTCTCTCTCTCCCTTTTTCTCTCTCCAATAATTTTGACCGATGTAAAGAGAGAAAAAAAAAGTTGTTACATAAGTTATCTCACATGGTTGTTCAAATATTACTACTCTTTTTTCAAGTGTTGTATTTGTTTTGTTTTATAATAACATGTTTTTCACTTTTAAAGAACATTAGGTATATAACCCATGCGTTACACGGGTTGGATTATAGCTTATATTTGAGAAAATAAAAGTTGTGATATTAGTATAATCACATATATTTTATTGATTTATAATATTAATGATATGATTATTTTAATATTAATTTATACTAAAATATGAGTATTGTTTAAAACATGAGAATTTATATTGATTTATATCGTAGATTTGTGTAAATATTTTAAGGATCAATAATATAGTTTTTGGCAGATCCTATAATATTTAATAAGTTTAAAGACATATATCATATTTTATCTTAATGCAACCATATAAGAAAATTCATTCATCGTATCGTAGTGGTGTAATTAATAATATGTTGCTTTTTTTTTCTTCTTTCTATCTTGGAATCTCACATTTTTTTCCATTAGAGTTAGAGTCATTCATACTTGATGTCAATATTAGTCATAAGAAAGATTGCAATAAGTTCAAGTTAGGATATGTCTTTTTCATCTTTTGACCATGTTTTATGAAATTACGCAACGTGACCGAACTACTTATTTCTTATTTAAGGCCTCCTATATATTTATTGAAAAGATTATCCTTATGGTGATAAATTAGCTTATTTTTAACTTTCTTATCAAACCTCCATTTCTGAAATTTTATTCTAACTTTTATTGGTCCAAAATATTTTAGCCAACGGTTCTTTGCTTAATTCATATTTTTGTTTGTCTATTTTTTTTTCAATTAATTTTTATGTTCCCAGGTTTGTTTAATTATATATAGACATTATCGAATAATAAAGGGTGGTTTTTTTTTTTTTTTACTTATGCTTTATCACATTAATATTAGTGATTATTAG
>Ga0228711_1008518_pt1 | contig 14330 bp, 5 predicted proteins | sample MedpolnodulmetaG_2_FD_177996 | JGI IMG/M metagenome (GOLD analysis project Ga0228711, IMG submission 177996) | Root nodule microbial communities from Medicago polymorpha collected in Santa Monica, California, United States - brown nodules | ecosystem: Host-associated > Plants > Roots > Nodule...
AAAAACAAATAAAGGTCACCCCTTTGAATTCAATTCAATGACATTCATCTTAGTTCTTGTATTGTATCTTTTGTATTCTCTTTCAATACCCACCTCAAGGTTCCCACAAGTATAACTTTTTCCATTGAATCCTTAAAAAAAAATTTGTGTGTGGAGGGAGTAAGGAATCTAGAAAGGTTAATTGGGTCAAGCAAAATAAGGTGTATCTTGTTCAATATATAACTTCTTCCATTGAATCCTTAATTTAATTATTATATTTATTTTAGAATTTGTGTAAAGTTTAAGACATAAGTATAAATCGTAAATTGATAATATGAAAACTGAAATATTTTTTCATTGAAGTGTCAATACATGTAACAACAGTGATTTATTTAATGGAAAATCGTAATTCCATTGTCTATGACATGGACTTTATTCTACTACATTAAAAACAAACACATACCATTTACATAATGGATAAACAACTTAAACGTAACCAAGTCACTTGAAAATATTATTTCTCTAACTTCACAATCCTTTTGACTGGTTGAACAATTACGTCAGATGTCCCGCAATCTTCGTTTATTGGCAACATTTCCTTCTTAGGAGGTGCAAATGATTCACAATCTGAGTCAATAACATCTTTTGAGTTTACACCCTGTGGAGTTGTGGGATTTGTTTCAGAAAACTTATCTATTAAATCCTATCATAAAAAACATGTCAATTTAGAGCAAAATAAGTATATATTATAATCACAACCGCCATTTTTTTTTAAAAATAAAATAAAATAAACTTCAAAGGGTTACTAAATACCATGACAACATTATCTTTCTTCTTCAGACCAATTGTCTTCGAAGCATACCGGCGATGAATATTAGACTCAATAAAAAACAAACATACAAAAAATTAAGCTTACCAATTTGAATTGAGTTCAATGACCTTCATCTAAGTTTTTCCACCGTCGCTTTCATATTCTCTTTCAACATCCACCCATGTCATGACTCCAATTACATCTGTATATATAACACAAATTAAAATATTGATTAAATTTTAATTTAATATTATAAGAATATAACGTATACTTGAATCATATTAAACAAAACATTTTACTAGCATTAAAAAATATCTAAACGGTTATTTAATTATTAAACTTATTAATTCAACATTTAAGGTAATTATATAATGTTTAAAAATAGTTTGTAACATTGAAATGCCATTAGAAAACAAAATATATGAATGAGCAAAATTAAGGTTGAAAAAAATTGATATTGAAAAATAAAACTATTTTCACCAAAAAGTAATTAATTTATTATTGTATTATTGTAAATAAACAATATTACATAATCCAATTGATACGAAGAAAGTGATAGTCACTTACCATCAGGTGCAGGTGTAAACGAATACATGTTTGTAGGGACCAAAGCAGTTTTAGATATTTTCACTTTTGTGTTGATTGTGAAATTCAATTTGTATTCAATGGCTGATGGTCTATACGAACCATTGTTGCAAGCAACATCAAATGAGAAAACCGTGAACACCATTCTCTCTTGGAGCTGCTCCTTGAACTTGTTTGTTGATCAATATGCTTTGTATAGACGCACCAATTCGATCACCCTACATAGCAAAGATTAAAACATCTTATTTTAAATAAAAATAAATAAAAAATAAAACGATATGAAAGAAGAACCTTTCGATCCATCAGAACCAACTTCATGGAAAATGAAAGTTTTTTATTTTTGTAGTCCTGAACAAACCAAGCACGAACAACCCTCGCAGTCAAAGTCCACGATTGTTTTCTTAGCGAATCATCAGAGATGAAACCGTGTTTCATAGACATTTTTCTTTGCAATAGAAAAAATTACAGAAACAACCAGAATATATATATCAGAGAACCAGATAACATAAAGAATAACTATAATTTGTGATTGTTGTTTACTCGTATCCCGAGGCGCTACTATTTATAAAGAAAAATAGTACCATAACAGTTAATATCTATTAATTATTAATTTAACAGTTATAAAATTAATATTAACAACGTCTTTAATTTTATAAAATGTGCATTAAATGATTAGATTATATTTCATGCAACATACAAAAAACTAACTTCATAACATTTGAAATTTAATAATATCTTGCAAATTTTTAAGTAATATATTTTTGTAACGAATAAAAATTAATTACAACCTCAAAAACTAATTACTACAATTAAATTTTTAATTAGTATGTTATTGTAATTGTGTCACGGACCAAAATTTAAAATATAATTTATTCGAGTTATTTTATTTTATGTAACCGACAAAAAATTAATTATATAACAATTGAAATTTAATAGTAACTTACAAATTATTGGTTATTATATTTATTATAATTTTGTAAGCTACAATTTTTTTAATCTGACGTATAAATGTTAATCAGAATACTAATTATATTAAAAAACGGTTTTTGATAATAATAATAATTATTATTTAGATTGTATTAAAAATTAGGAGAAATTTTTGAAACAAATGTTAAGTAGGATTATCATGAGGTGGACATTTTTAGAGAAGAGGAATCCTGGAATAGTGTATTTTTAAAAACTCTAAAATTTTAGTATCAAGATACAGTAACAAAATAAAGTGAAGAATTTTTTTCCGCATCAATTAAGAAACTATATACAAAATTAAAATGTTTTATTCACAATTAAAATTCTTATTTATTCAATTGTTGGGGTCTAGTACTTTGTTTCACAATATCAAGCAAAAAGTTACAACTAGTACCAATACCACGTCACAAATCTTAGCCATCCACATAAAAAACTATTAAATATATGGTTATAATTGAAGTTTTTTATGATGGGAAAAAGAATTTTTCTTTCCTGTGCTAAACCCCACCCCGCTTTAATCCCCTTAGCTTGTTTTAAAAGTACCAAGAAAGGTAAGTCAACCTTTTTATGTAGGAAATTGATTTGGAAGAGTGTATGATAGTGTGGATTTGAATATCTTAAAACTCACTTTGTAAGGATTTTCTTTTTTTAGCAAACTGAAGAAGGACAATGAGTTGCATTAATCATGAATAGGTTGCACTAATCTCTAAAGAGAAACAATGAGTAGCAGGATAAATTTACTCTCAATCGTGGTTTGAGGCAAGGGTATTTATGTCTCCTTACTACACGACTTTGGTTAACAAATTCCATAAGGAAAATGCTAACTAATGTCCTGAGACACTAATTAAATAGATAAATATAGTAAAAAAAATTGAAAGTTCTATGCTCAAACTTTTAAAAATATAAAGAATACTATTTCAATACAAAATTTTACATTTGCATGCTATGATGTAAAACAGAACGCAGTGTGAGTTAACTTACACTGATATCGAGCGGGAGTTAAGTCACGCTAGGTATATCGAGCGTGAGTTAACTCACGTTGGGGTTAATTATGGAAATATCGGGTGGGAATGAGTCATTTTAAAAGGGAGAAAAACAATTTTATATAAGACAAACCCCATAAAAGACAAAAGCTACATGAAATTCAAAAGAGGGATCGACAAACAAATGAATGCAAATGAAAATTGAGACGAACAAGACTCAAAAAAGTCTAGTTTGATCATTCAAAAAAGACCTATAATTTGTAACACATTTGCATGTTAATTAGCTTCACGAAAAGAGTGCTTAACAACAACCTCCCGCTCTAAACCAAACATACCATAAATCTTTTTAATGAAGGACGAAGTTTAACTAAAGAGTCCAAATTTAGGAACCACTAGAGAGTCCACATTTAACTATACCGTAAAAAAACTCAATTTTATAGCATACGTCAAAGTTTTGTCATATAAGTACTACACAACCCAATATCTTTGGCCAAAATGTCAAGCCATTCACCATCACTACCCTAATATTACCACCACAATCCGCTATCTTCTTATCTCTATAAGAGTCATTAGTGTTCAACTTAACACATTCGACATAGTAAGCAGACAATCTGATAAAACATACAACACATTCTCAATAATGCAGCCATAATAACTACTTGTAACACTTCCAATTCTCGTTATACTCTTTGTAAAATTCGTCAAAGTCTGTCAGGCCGCATCATCCAAATAAAATGTCTCACTCGTAGTTACAGAATTCGCTACAATAATCAAAGATCTGCAAACCAATTGGCATGTACCAGTTTGCAGGACTTTTAAGAATTGGTACTAAATAACTCCCTACAAAATTCACACGTGGTGGCGTACCAAGCGTACTGGAACATTAAAAACATTTCTTGTTTACTTGAGCAGAATTAAAGCTCAATAAAATAAACCAGTTAATAGACTAGTTTTAACTCAACTTGCCTTGGAAAGTGATCTTCCCATTTTTAAAAAAAATAAAAAGAGGTTCAACTTAGCACCCATCGTTCATCCCTGCTTCTATAGTGTTTTATTTTTTTCCGAAAGAGATGAGATTCCAATAGAAAAAGGTGGTGTAACTCACAAAATTGTTAAAACCACAGATAAGAACATATGAAGTTTTGAAGGATTAACCTATATTTTACACCCTCAATACAAAATAAACTCTAATGAGCAATATAGGTCATGGAACTATAAAAATGTTTAAAAACCAACCGATGTGGGACTAATTCATTGTTCAATCTCTCTATAGAAAGAAAAAAAATGTATTATGACATAAATATAAGAATTTTTATAGAAATTTAGATAAACTCCTTTTTTTTTGTGCCCGTCTTTTCGCAAGAAATTTATAATTGAAAAAAAGATCATTTTGGTAACTGTTATTTCTACACGAATTTGAGAAACTCTGAATTCCAAGTTCTTTTTATTTTTCACTCATCGAAAATGGGTGGTTTTAGGTCATTTTTTGATCTAGAATCACTTCACATATTTTTTCCCTTTTTTCCATTCTAAATATGTGATTTCCACATATATCAAGTTTTTTCTATTGTGTTTTTTCGGGATTTCGTCGTACAAGTGTTGTGTTGTGTTGTTAGTTTTTATCTCAAGTATACCTCTGCAATCTTAATTGAAAAAATATATATTAATTAAATGCATTTTTTTTATGTCATTTAATAATTATAAATTACTTCAACTGCTTTATAAAATCTGCAAATTCAATCAATTGGTTTATCGATTATAAGTTGGTTAGAGGAAAGCACCAATACTCTCTTGATTATAACTTGAATGCAAATGTTATTTATGGCATGCAACTTCTAGTTGTTTGGAGTGGTATGTCGAATTATACAACTACTACAAAACCTACTACCGTCAAAAATAATTTCATCATAGTTATCTCTAAATCTGAGAAGAAATCATGTATTCAAAGAAAACAAGATCCGTATAATACTTGCTCCAAATCCTCTGATCAATTATCTTGATTAAGGTTTTTTTTTCGTGGCTTGGTTCTCTTAATTTGGCAACTTTAGTTGTCTTCTGTTTTAATCCAAAGTTTGTTGGTATTTTCTTATTTTGCTTTATTTTTGTTAGTAACAAATTGAAATCGTTAATAGTTATTGCATTCAAGTGGTTAGTTGTCGAGAACTCGAGACTCTACCTACCTCACAATGAAACTCTAATTTTAGGTGGATCAAATTTCTCTTGAAAACTGGAGAACTAACACAACACGGATTTGAAATCATTAAGTTACAACTTAATCCATGTAGCCCCGACCGAAAAAATAAATAAAATCCCTTTGATGTTTTGAAGAAAAATATAAAATAAGATAAAACCCCTAAAACCGTGTATTAATTAAAATAAAATATAAAATCCTTCAGTCATTTATTTATGTTATAAGATGCATGATCAAATGTAATTCATTATCAAATGCATGAATCAACATATGTGCTCCTATTGCATGTGTAGCAGTTGCAATTGCAATTAGTATGAATATATCATTTATAAATAGTACAAACTAACTTACTTAAATCAACTTACTTTCAATTGAGTAAAGCAAAAAAAAAAAAAAAAAATCATTTCAAATCATGTCTTCGAGTTTCAACTCAAGTGATGATGAGAAGCCCTATAAAAAAGCATCGACAAAGGTGGTCATAAATTTCTAACTAATAAGTTACATTTCTTGTTTGCTTGAGCAGAATTAAAACTCAATAAAATAAACCATAGACCACCTAGCTTTGAGAAGAAATCTTCCAATTATTAAAAAAAATAAAGAGGTCCAGTCCACATGTACATGGAAGCAAGACTTTGTTGTACCCATGGTCAATCACTGCTTCTATAGTTTTAATTTTTTTCGAAAGAGATGAGATTTCAATAGAAAAAGGTGGAATAACTTACAAAACTGTTAAAAACACAAAATAAGAACATATGAAGTTTTGAGGGATTAGCCTATATTTTATATAAATTTTTTCCTACATATATAATCTTATAAAATCATCAACAAATGCGATGCAAATATTTACCGATGCATAAAATATAAATTATTTTTTTTTATAATAGAAACACTACAGTAATAGTTATATTTTGAAAATAGTCACGAGTTTTCAATATTTTATCATATCGACTTTATCATATATGAATATAAAATAATTTTTACAGATACAAGCATATAAATCTTCAACCGGAGCACTACAAACATTGAACGGTGTTTTGTATACAAAATAAAAAGTTATTTAATAGAAACATTACATTAATTTTGATATTTTGAAAATAGTAACAATTTTCTAAATTTTATTGTATCAATTTTTCTCAAATATGTACATAAAAAATATTTTCGCATATATAAACAAATAAAGTTTACAACTAGCAGAAAAATATTTAATATAAATAGTACATTAATACTGATCATTTTTATATAATATCTTAAAACATTTGATAATATTAATAGTCTAATTATTTTTTATATAATGGTGCAATGTTACGTGATTCGTACGAAAGCACGAGTCGTTTACTAGTTATATATAATAGAAAATCGATTGACTATTATATAATAGAAACATGATACAAACTTTTTTTTACAAGGAAACAACAAATTTATTAATATACTTTTAAATAACACTAAGTAATTTGATTTCTTATTAAAAAAAAATTAGAATTAATATAATCTTAAATAAGACTAAAAAAATGGGTTTTTTGCTATTGAAGAATTGGAAGGAAGTTTGATGAATATAAAGATGTCTCTTATAAATTGTTGTAATAAAAATAACATTACATTAATATGCGTGTATATATATATATATATATATATATATATATATATATATTAATACAATTGAAAAGATGCTTTCTAAATATTTAGTGTGTCTATATATGTGTGTTTAACATGCAAATTTTTTTACTTTTGAAAATAGGTTTGTTTTAAAAATATCTTTTAAAAATAACTAAATACTCGACGTTAAGCAATAATTTGTTTTTATGTCTCATTTCTCGCGATAACCTAGCAACTTGTTTTTTCCAATTTATAATTTCATTACTTATATATGGTTTATGGTCTACAATGTTCAACTGTAAATTTGTATTGAAATAAAGGTAAAAGTTTGTTTACCTAAATTTCAAATAAATTTAAGTTTTGTATTGAAAATAACTTTTCTTATACTCTTAAGTATGTGATGCCACTGCCTAAAATACATATATACACGCATATGTTTCCATCTGTCAAGAAATCTTTTACTAGTAAGTTGGCAACTTAATATCATACATACAAAGAAAGAGTCTAGGGAGATGTAGTAAGAAGTAATCGAAAAGCAAAGGAGATGATAATTTCTTTAAATATCCACAGAAAATATAAAATTGAAATTGATTAGACTACACATAAATTCAATTTTATAAAAGAAAAATGGGGCATCCTTGTCCAAATGTAGGTTATTAACTAAAGAAACAAACACAAAATATGTTTTTATATCTACAATTGATGGATAGAGGTAAAATTGGTTTTTATGTTTTAATGAAACTCAACCAAGTATATGCTATGTTGCAGTGAGGGATGTGTCAATCCTATTGTAGTTCATAATCGGGTAAATTAGCATTGTCTCAATTCTTAAATATTTGTCACCAAACTTTACCTTGACATATCCGTTTAGACCAAAGTCAATGTCAAATGAATTTTTGACCAATCAATAAGAAGATCATCAGTGTGCATCCCACATTTGCAATTACTAGTAGATAATTTATATTGTGAGTTGGGGGTCAAAATACACATGCAACAATAGTTTAACATCAACCTCTATTCATTAGAATAAGTTTTTATTGGAAAAATAATAACGATATACAAATGAAATGTTTAATTGTAAATAGTAACATTTGTTGTTATTTTACATTATTAGTATGGGAAATGATATACCCTCCGTACTAACTATCTTAGACAAAACTTTATTTCAAGTAATGGATTTAATACATGCTAAGAGTCAATCACTGTCATAAACACATAAACACAACCTTTGAAAACTATAAAGATCATACCACCAGATTTGTTCGTATTAAAAACGAAAACACTATTATGAATCAAAAGATTTATTGAAACATTTTTTGTATAGTTTATTGTGTTTTTTTTTTGTGGTGGCCAGGGTTTGAACCCCGGACCTTGCATATATTATCCATTGTCCATACCAACTGAGCAAAGTTCACGAGGACTGTGTTTATTGTGTTTATTATAATTATTGTTTAATGAAAGTTATAAAAGTAATCCTCAAGTTATTAATTTTAAATAATAAATATGGCCGATATTATGGTTTTGAATGATATATTACAACATGAATGGTATTTAATAGTTTATTTTCTTTACCACAAATGACTTTTAATATTTATTTTATGAGGCAAAGAACTATTTAGTTACTTCTATTTGGTGGAACTACCGTGTCAATTCATTGCTATGTTAATTGAAGAATAATCATGTTTGTTATAATTCACCTTTTTCAAATTTTTATTAACAATTATATTGTGTTTTTTACTGTTGAAAATGTCTAATAAAATAATTTGTCACAAATTTGTGTTGGGCCTTCACAATTTGAGGGATAATTGAATCACACCTACAACTTTATAATGACTTACATGTTGATAACACTTTTTTTTAAAACAATTACAATAATAATTTTGTTGATCAATATATAGTCTACTATTCTTAAGTATAGAAAGTTTTTTTAAAAGGTCTATATACCTAGAAAGTTAAAAATTGTTATTTTCTTATCACTCTTATTTGTTCTCTCGCATAAATAACTCTTATTCCTTCGCTATATATTATTTTTGCTATTTTTTATGATCTAAGTTTCATAAATTGCGTGAATTTCATGAGCACTTAAGACAACGAAGTCGTACAAATTTAGATTGTTGAAAGATTTTAAATTTGATAGTCATCAAAAGTCCTTTCATTAATGTCTCAAAAACTCCAATTAGATAAATCACAAAAATACTAAACAAAATTCATTCTAAAGCACAACACATACCACCTCAATTATTCTTTATGATCTAAATCAATGTTACAACACTATATAAAAAAAACAGTAAGTAAAAGAAAAATATTATCAATAAAATTCGAAGTGATGAAATGCAATTGAGAAATAGAGTTGAAACATATAAAAAATGTGCAATAGATATTTCACTAAATTAATGATGAGAGAAAAGTTTATGTTAGACACATTATTGATGAAATGTTTCTGGTTCAAGTCTTGAAGGTTTGATAAAATAAAAATGAAGAGAGAAAAGTATACGGAGAAAGAATGAAACTGAACATTGAAAATCATTGGTGTACTACACACATGAAATTATTAAATATGGGTTCTTTAAAAAAATTGAAGTGAAAGCAATGATGACACAAACTCAAATCACAAACTCAAGTCAAGTGTTATTTTAATGATAGCACATTAGGTGTATTGAAAATATATTTGTCACGATAACTTCTTTTATCTCATGAAAGTGTCTCATTCACTTTTTTTTTAATTTCAAAATAATTGACATCTTAGAATATCAATGCAACATTTTTTTTTAACTTTTATAATCTTATTAATCATATGAGTTCTTAAAAGATAATGTATTTCTCATTTTATTATTATAAATAAAAATTAACTACATTTAAATTGTTTATCATTATAACTTTTTTTTAATTTAAAAACATTTAATTCGAATAGTTGAGTGAATGTTTTTGCTAAACAAAAGAAAAATGATATTTTAGTAAATTTAACTTATATATTTTATATGAAACCTAGAAAAATAATTTTATTAAACTAAGTTTTTTAATTATCATATAAAAGTATGAAATTATTAAAATCATACATTGTGGAACGAATGAAATACTAATTTTACTATTAAAATCAATATAACTAATTATTTTATGCACAGTCCAATTAAGATATTTTTATGAGACCAAAAAAGTATTTGTTTTTGACACATTGTTCGTTGTTGAAGAATGGTCATGAAATACGTTAAATACATGTTTGTCACAAATAATAAGATTAAGATTTGTATCTATTTACCAAATGTCACGTTAAAAAGACCAAACATAACATACAAAATTATAATAATGCTATTATTTTAAGGGTCCTGCTAACAAGTGCACTATGTGCCCCAACGATACTTGTTAAGAATACAAAAATGGAAATAATTAGTAAATTTTAGGTAGAAAATACTACTTTTTAAAGTTTCAATGCATTGAATACATCATTTACAAGACAAAATTTCTTCTTTAAACTTCTTAGCAATTGCCCTTAAGACACTTGTTAACATTTCCCTTATTTTAACGTATTGAGTTTTCGAGAGAAATTGAAGTTGTAGACCATAAATTACGAAGATGCCCTTTGATGGTCAGATTAGGCAAGTGTATCAAATCGTTTATCAAGTAATAAAGTGATAAGTAGAATACCGTATCCACATGGACTGTCGTTTTGTCCAAACAATCTGCGTTACTTATTCTAAGTTAACGATATAAAATAAAATAGTTAAAGGGTTAGAAACTGCAATTTTTATCTGTTTGCAACATAGCAAGTTACCTGTTTTGCTTGTAGAAAAGTAAGCAACCCCTACTCATTTGTTGGATATTAAATAACATTCATTCGCGTTTATTTATCTTAAGTAGACTATACAAGTGATGAGGCCGTTGGGATGTTCTAAGTTCTAACCTAATCAGTTGTCAAGCTGCACCTGCTGATCGCACGGTGATCCTTATGTGTGGGGTCTATACTATCTCGGTTTACTAGATTTATCGCTCCAATGTTCAGTTACACCTACTGGTCACACGGTAATCCTTACGTGTGGGGTCATACTCCCTTAAAGGTAATTGAAACATAGATTTTATATTGACATTCTTAAATTTCTAAAGGCAATGAAAACTAATGTTCCTAAAGGGGTTTCCCTTCTATGAATCTTAGGACACTCATAACACACCCTCTTTCACTCTTAGTAGTTCTACAAACGAGTAACACTATCAGCGTCTACCTTACCAAGGGTTTAAGAGAACGGTTCTATTAGGTCGTTCACCCCCTAGAGACACTTGTTTCCTCAGTTAAGAATTACTAGTTACATCATAGGTTCAATAGATTTTACTCAATATTAGTAATGTCACCTTCTAATTACTTACTACTAGGGTCAACACGCTTTCGATATCTTTCATCTAGATTCTTAACTAATTACTTTCTAGAGAGGTAGATGTAAATATCAAGATATAAGCATCAATATTACGCCCTGTCACATCCTAACTACCAAATCTAGGGGTGCGCTCCTTTGAAGTAAACTAATCCTAATAAAACTTAATAGCGAACATAAAATAAATAAAATATAACAACCTTAAATTAAATAATTATACAACTCAATAAAAATAGGTTCATCTTAGAAATCTAACCTAATAAGATTCAGTTACAAATGCTAACTAAAGACAAATTACTAAAGATAAAAACATACCCTAGAAAAACAAGGAGAAGATATAAAAACTCCTTATGAAGCTCCTAGAATTGCCTTCCTTTTAAACTGCTTCAGTTTTGAACGAGAAATTGTGAACGAGGAAGGCTGGTATTTATAGTGACAGTTTCCACATGAGTTTGGGCTAAAAACGCGGGCTTTATCCATAAAAAGCAAGAAAAAAACGTTTTCGCCCCGCACATTTTCAGTGCACAGGGCACACAACACATGTTTTAGGCGCATTTGAGTGCCTGGAAATCATTCCCTAGGCACATGGCATGCCCTAGACGCATGTGTGTGCTTTCCGGGCCCAAATTCTCTGTTTTCCCGTTGCTTTAGGTGTTTCCTTCCAAATAAACTGTCTTGGGACCTGAGAACATAATTTCTCCCTCTGTAAAGTTTCATGAGGCCTCTTGAATCTTCATTCTTGATCTTCCCAAAGTCCTCCCAAATCTTCAGAAGTTCTTGTTATGTTTCAGGAAAACTAGGATTATAGACTCAAATATAGAAAACATTACAAATGTCCCGAAATCATAGGCAGTTGCTCTAATACTCATCCTTTTTGCCGGTAAAACCTACTGAAAATGACTGAAAAACATGCTAAGAATAACATAAAATGATATGTCATCACTCTTGTTTAATGAATTGAGTTTTGGAAGAAATTTGGGGCTGCAGACTAAAGCAACTTTATATATATTACGATTAATATAACTAAAAAAGTATAAATGATTATTTGGTCATAAGTTACTGAGAGTATTTTCGCTAACTTACTCCATTTTTTTAGATGGAGTAAATTAGAAGCCTTATATATATACTAGTTCGCCGACCCTCGTAACACACAGGTCTCATGGGTTATTATTATATATGACATTAAATAAATAATTTTCATAGAAATACCAATACAAAAAATAATAAACTAGCAATAGAATTTCCTCAAAAAATAAAATAAACTAGCAAATAGAAATAATAAACATTACCCAAATGCAATGAAAACTTCATTGATTATTATAAATTTTGAAAATATCCCCAATACATAACATTTGAACATACGACCTGTTACAACATTTGATATATATTATTTCCCAACTCATCGACAAATAGTGCTGGTAATCGAGAAACGTCCTATATACACAAACGTCAAACAATATAACAACATTTGATATATATTATTTCCCAACTCATCGACAAATAGTGCTGGTAATCTAGAAACGTCCTATATACACAAACGTCAAACAATATAACATTATCCTAAAGAAAATATTTAAACATGGATCAGTGAAATGTATAAACAAATCATGCAATATATAAATTACATAATTTATATCGAAAGATTATTGGGATATGATTTTCAAGAGAAAAAGATAACGGTTTCTTCTCCCTCCTTACGATTCTTTCTCTTCCTCTTACACATATAATGAAGAAATTGTTAGACTGAGCATCCTGTTTGGGATTCGCACCGCATTTCTCCATTTGTATGCGTAAGTTTCTAATATTTGTTGGTCATTTGGTCCATCTGTATGGGCGTCCACTTGTAATTGTTATTTTTTCATTTGTTCTAGTACTTTAGCAGTGTTGTGCTCTTCGTAGCATCTTGATTGTACATACTCTTTCGTGATTCTCCTTTGCACGCCTTGTGCGGGGTAAATCACTGTTGTTAATATATATCATTTTTGTTTGTTCAAAAAAAAAAATTTGTATAAAATAACGTGTGAACCAAGTTCGTGAAAATAAACAAGAGGTCAAGATTATACGAGGTTCAAATCTCAACCCCTCAATATTGGAGTATCCTTACCAACTAGAGTACGTTTACGGGACTAATGCACTTCCTTCAGAGGGGTATGTATCTATACGTTTTTTTTTAAGAATCGGGGTATGCATACCTTAGAAAATGTAGTAAGTTTTAACTAATACATCAATAAATTTATTAATTTTTATTTTTGAAAGGATATATATTTTTTGAAATAAAAGGATAAAGTTATTTTTCTTTTGAAGAAAAAAGGATAAATTTATTATCGTATCATTCTAAAAAAAAATATTGTTGTATATTTTCTCAATTTCTAAATCTGATTGATATTTGGCTAAAAAAATAACGTTCTCCCACCATTAATCATGACAGGAACTATTTTCCGTTAGGAAAAAGATACATGGACCATTCTTTTCTTTACACCCCTCTATACACCCTCCACGTGGCTTTTATTTAATTTTTTTTCTTCTGTCTTTCTCTTTCTCACATTGCTCTCTCTTCAGCTCTGTTCTACCATCTATTTGCCCCTAATCCAATGGCTGAGAGGTAAAGTAAAATAAAAAAAAAACAATTTTAAGAAGAGAGAAATACCACAGGCGTGTCCTTCGTCTTCAGTTCCATGACGACTCTGCTATCCATTTTTCAGAATTTGCACACAAATTTGTAGCCATAAAGCATGTATCTTTAAAATCTCCATTCAAAAACTCATGCCACACAAATCCCGTTTATTCACCAATGGATTAAATTAAATTAAATTAAGAATCTTAAAATGATAGAATTTTGAGAAATTTGTAATTGAATTGAA
>Ga0228711_1008521_pt1 | contig 14326 bp, 8 predicted proteins | sample MedpolnodulmetaG_2_FD_177996 | JGI IMG/M metagenome (GOLD analysis project Ga0228711, IMG submission 177996) | Root nodule microbial communities from Medicago polymorpha collected in Santa Monica, California, United States - brown nodules | ecosystem: Host-associated > Plants > Roots > Nodule...
TAAATAAGATTTGATTATTATAATTGTCAATGATAGAAAATAATTTTTTTCTTCAAAAAACAATTAATTTAATTGTTAATTTAATGATTTGGTGTACCGATACACTCAAATTTTTGGATGTACCATAGAATTTGCCTAATTTATATAACAGCTAAATGTGTGAACAGAGCCCATTTTTCCTGAATGGTTGCATTGCATTTTAGATGCATTTGCACACTTAATTATTAGTTTGGACAGACACAATCATAAACTTAATTAGTTTGTTTTTTTGAAAGAAGTAAACTTAATTGGTTGTCATGCGTGCAAGAATGAGGGACCCTTCCATTTGATTGTTGTCATCGGATAAGTCCAAACAAGAGAGAGATTTTACTACATTGGTTTAAAATTCGGCTGTGCATAAGCGCTCTTTGAACCTTGAGTCTTTTTCTAATATCGAATTAGCTTTTATATTTCATTTTTGGATAAACAACGTAACAATGTATGAACACAAATTTTCTTTGCTTTGTTTTTTTATTTTCTAAGCCATGAATAGTTATTTTGGTGCAATCATGCAAGAAACGGCTTGATTTCCGGAGCATGTTACAGGGCACTAATATTTGCAATGATTTTAATCGTGATCTATACTCGACATAAAGAAGCCACCCAAAAAATATACAGACAACATTAGATTTTAGACTTTGCAAGCTGTGTTATAAGTCAACATTTTAATCATTTGGCTTCTTTTTTTTCTTTCTTTTTTTTGGCTCTTGTACCTTTCTTGTTGAACATACTAGTCAAAATGTAATAGTTACATGAAATTGTCAATGCATTGGTTGGGTGGAAATCCTTGAAGGAGTAGTGGCGCACAAAATCTTTGTTCCTCTTCCATTAGTATCATTATATAACTAATATAAAAAATAAAGAAATGTTCTTACTACAAAAATCTACATAAACAGACATATATTTATTTCTGATGCTTCAACACAGTGACTGGTACACTGAAGTCTTAGTTTTCATAGGCATAGCCACATTCTTTGTTGTTCCCTATTCCAAAGTCCAACCTCAATGCTAGAAAATACCACATACAGTTGAAGAGTATCTATATATAGAAATAGAAGCGTTGAGTTTCCATTTTCACATGAAAAACTAACCAAAGAGATTAGTTTTCACATTATATCTATCTATTTATCATTTAAAGCACAGTTAGGTTATCCACATTGTGCTACATGGCAGCATCTCCGTCCCCTCAACCACCTCACGCTGTGTTTCAAACTCTTCCTATTGATGGCAGTATCAGTGATGAGAAAGTAACAACAACTTCTTCACCAATAAGCAGAATCAGTCCAGTTATTTTGCTGGTTATAATAGTACTAGCAATTATCTTCTTTCTTTATGGACTTATCCAATTAATTATATGGCTTGTGATAAAAAGGCCATCCTCTTCATCTCATTATAATTCCAATAGATTCCAAGAATCCACCGGAACCCGTGCACTTCAGAGGCAACTACAAAACCTATTCCATTTACATGATTCAGGTCTAGAACAATCTCTCATAGATACTCTTCCTGTTTTCAAGTACCAAGATTTATTTGGTTTGAAGGAACCCTTTGATTGTGCTGTGTGTCTATGTGAGTTTTCTGAGCAGGAGAAGCTGAGGTTGGTTCCTGTGTGTAGCCATGCTTTTCATATGAATTGTCTTGACACATGGCTTCTCTCAAATTCTACTTGTCCTCTTTGTAGAGCAAACATCTCTAGCTCTAGTTTTCCTTTGGAGAATGTTGATGATTCTTTGGTTAGTCAAAGAGAAATAGTTGTAGAAGAAGAAAAAGTTGGGAAAAGGGTGTTTTCTGTGAGACTTGGAAAGTTCAGAAATAATGGATTGGAGGATGGTAGTAGTCGTAGTTTGGATGAGAGGAGATGTTATTCAATGGGTTCATGTCAGTATCATGTTCTTGGTGATTCAAATTTGCAAGTGGTTTTGTCTCAATCTTGTTGTGATGATGATGACTTGGGAAGTGAAGATAGTGGGAATGTGGAGGGGAAGAGGATAGGGAACAGAACCAAAGGTGAGAGTTTTTCTGTTTCTAAGATATGGCTTTGGTCTAAGAAGAGCAAATTTACTAGCTCTAATGTTGATTTTCCTTGATTTTCTTATTGTAAGAAACTGAGAAAGGTAAAATATATGATGAAGAAGTTTCATTTTCTATCTAGAATTGCAATGTCTATATTAATCCTCTTGTTTTCATGACATACCTTAAAGATAAGTACTTAGATTTATGTTTGGTTCTTTTACTTTGGCTTTAATTTCAACTCAACATTTGAGTTGCAATGCATCATGCTAGCATATATTGTACTAGGAAGGTGATATTGTTATAAATCGATCATTGTAAATTTGTTTAATTGTATTTTTAGACCATAGTTTCAATTGAGCGATTTCGACTCCGTAGTTTTTCAACTAAGTGATTTTGAACCCCTTAGTATACTCTCTTTTTAATTTCATAGACTTACATATATTTTGACCAAATTTTGACTAAATTATGTTGATATAACATTTTTGTTTAACGAAAATTGATATATTAATTCTTCCATATGCATCTTTTTCTTTAATATATCAATTTTTGTTAAATAAAAATGCAATGTTTGTGACAAATTAAAAAAATGTTGGGTGTATTTGTCTATATCTTCAACCATCTTGAGAATCATGTAAATGTGGTTAGTTAGACGTTGAAATTCATCCTCAAAAATAGTTTTGTTCCTCCATATCCATATCTGCCAACAAGCCACCATAAAAATTGTGCTCCAATTTTTATTTTGAATACCATACAATTGATGGTTGATATTCTTGAAGATCCAGTCCCTGCAATTAAAAGAAGAAAAAGAAATTAGAGATTTGATTTGAAGGAACTAACCTTATCCATATTTGGGTTGCTAGTGGGCAATCCCTTAACACATGAATAATGGTTTCATCATCTTTGTCACATCCAGAGCATATGAGAGAAGCTCCAACACCCCATTTACTCCTACGATAATAGTGAGCAACCGCTCCAACATCCTCTTGATGTTCGCCAATGTGACACTATTTTTGTTGGTTGGAAAATACCTGAGGAGGGGTGGGTTAAACTTAACTGTTGTGGAGCATACAAAGATTCGTTAGGTCTTGCTGGTAGTGATGGACTCTTTCGAAACTCCGATGGCAGATGAATTAAAGGCTACTCGCAAAAAATTGGAACCTGTGACGCTCTCTGTGCTGAAATGTGGGGAATGTACTTGGGAATGCAGCTTGCTTGGAGACAAGGTTTCCACAATCTTCAAGTGGAAAGTGACTAAAAAACTTTGGTTGACATGATCACAAGGAAAGTTAAAATATACGGGAAACCACCCACCTTGATACGCCGCATACAAGACCTTTTAAAGTTGAATTGGCAGGTGCATTTCAATCATACCTGGTGAGAGGAAAATAGAAGTGCTGATTGGATGGCTAATTTTAACTTCTCTTTGGACTCTTTTAACATTCATGTTATGGAGACTCCTCCTAGTGGGATCTTAAGTCTCCTTTTTGATGATATTTCTGGCGCGTGCATGCCTAGAAATATTCGTGTAACTCGTTAGTGTTTTTTCGTTTTTGGGCGTAAGCCCTCTTTTACTACCAAAAATAAAATGTTATCTCATTTATTCAATTATAAATTCATCTAGGGGGTCAAAATCACGTGTGTTTGTTTGGTTTGGCGACGGTGAAAATTAATTTTCATAGAATTGTGTTTGAAGGAATTGATTTTGGTTAAAAGCGAGTTTGATGCGAATTGATTTATGTTTGGATACACTTGTTTAAAAGTGATTCTTATGAGTTGGTGTTGTTTGAATAGTTTGAATCAAAATTGATTTTGAATGTGTAATAACTAAATTATCCTTTTAATTAAAACTAAATATCTCATTCTTACATAAAATAATTATTCGAACTTATCTAAAATCATAAATGGATTTTTATTGGTTCACAAATTTATTTCAAAATAATATTAGTTTATAAGAGTTTTTTTTAAAAGAAAATTTATGTTTTTTTTAATTTAAAAATTGATCAATTGAGTTATTTTTAATACTCCCTCACGTCTCCCTTCTACTATTTCTTCATAAGCTTCATTACACTTCAACCCATTTCCATCTTTTTCTCCACCTCTCGTTACTCTAGCTCTTGTAGCCTTTCTTCTTTCACATCTCACTATTTTTCTCTCATTCTACCATTTCCCCATCACTCATCAATTAAGAACAAACCTGCAGTCTTTCAATTCCTTTTCTTTGTTTTAAGTTATATTATTATGTTTTTTTTGCCCGCTTCTCTCCGTTTCATCTGCAAATCTGAAAAAATTAGGATAGATTTGCAAAAATAAAGACGAAGAAAGATGTTCTTTTTAAGGAAGAAGAAGAAGAAGAAGAAAGATGTTTATTCGTAGGAAATTGGAGAAGAAAACATGGGTATATTGGTAACTATATTTGTCATTGAAAAGTTAATAGTGTGGACTCGCGTTTCACAAACGCATAAGCTTTGATTTGGAGCTTTAATCAGACTCGCGTTTAAGGACTTTTCGTACGATCTGTAGATTCACGTTTCAATTTGTCAAAACATAACTAACAGCCAAACTCGTGTTTGGGAAAGAAAATGTGTGTTTGGGAGTGGCAGACACCAAACCAAACAAACACTTAATTGAAATTAGGGGTTCAAAATCACACAATTATAAATTAGAAGGATCAGAAGTATAATTAGACCAAAAATAAAGAAACTAAGAACATGTCGGTATCAAAATCCCAAGTTAGTAAAAAAAAAAACAAAAGTATAAATATATTCATCTTACATTTTTCGAGAGATAAGAAGTGAACTACTTAACAGTTAAGACCGGGAGCAGCGGAAGCGGAGGCAGTGCAACTAGAGGAAAATGTGAAAAAACCCTCCATAAACTTAGCAGTCGGCCCACCCCACAAACTCATATTTGAAACCAATTGAAACCGATTGTTCTATCACGTACTACCCAAACTCAAATCTGGTCATAATCAGTTCTGGAAAATCAAATCCAGTACTACCCATACCCACCCGAGACATCTACATAACCTAGACTAATAGATATATTGAGTAAAAGTTATTTATAAACTCAGATGCCCCATTGCTGCAAGACACCTTTATCCCATATTTTCATGTATTGTATCCTTTTTAATTGTTGTCTTGTTCCATCCATTCAACATCAATTGAAGACAAGAAAAGGCTAAAACAATTACTACAATCTCTTACTCTCTCTCAATCTCTTATAAAATACAACAAACTCTTACTCTCTCTCTCTCAATCTTTTCTTCTTCCTCCTCAAGTTCTTAATGAATTATGTATTTGTTTCCAGCATCATCTTTTGAAGAGTACCTTATTCATTACCATCTCATCCAGTTTCATCCTTTCCTTCTCTCCATCTCTAGGTGAAAGATTGAATGAAACAACCGATTCAACCTGTCTGGTGAACCCGTCGTCTGCCTAACCCGCCACCTGAGCTATCTGTTGAGTCACACGGCCAAAGATAGGCTTAATGATACCCTTTACGGTTTTCTTAGGATGGTCGTTTTCAGAACTGAATCTGACCAAACCTGAATGTGCTCAACCCTAACTTTTGTCAATATTAGTAAACATAAAGATATTTAGACAAAGTCAAACATATAGTTTGTATCTTAGGGAAACAACAAATATCATCTAATAATTTAGAAATGTTAACACTACATTGAGGAAGTAAAGAATTCTTTTATTTTGAAATTTGCATTTTGCAATGGTTTTACATCACAAATTAAAATGAAATAGAAATATTAATAAATAAAAAAAACTAACATATCTACTAAAATGAGGATGATAAAAAGGGAATGAGATGTTGAGAGATGAGAGAGAAGAATGTAAAGTTCCAATGCACATGGAAAATAGGTGTAGTTGGAAACACTTCATACATTTAACTAAGATAGAAATGTTAATGCACGTTGGAGATACAATATAGTGATTACACTTGAACACCAAGTACCAAGTTTTATTTTCTGTTATCCAAAATTTAATATGCAAGATATAACCGCATGCATGCATATGAAATTGGTGGACAAGTTTTTTGAGTACATTAGGTTAATTTTTTTTTTTTGGGTTAGAGTTTATTGCTTTATATTTTAAGGGAAATGTTAACTTGTGCTCTTAAAGCACAAGTTAAGAAACCAAAGATAGAAATATTTTATTGAAAATTGTGCATTCAATATTTTAGAAATTTAAAATCTTATCTTTTCAAGACATAATTTATGATTTAATTTCAATTTTAGATTATTAACTAGGGTTTCAATCATCTTAACCATGAATTTATATTTATTAAGATTAAGATAAATGGTTTTTTTTTTTTACAAATAGATCTTAAAATAATGTTGTTTTTAATACAAAGTAAAGTCTATGATGGATAAGAAAGACAAATTTGGTACCATACACAATTTATATTCATCATTAAATTAAATGTGATCATTGATTCAGATAAAATTCTTTCAAACAAAAAAATGAATCAACTAAAATGTGAGGAGATTTATTGTTGAAATGAACAAGACTATACCTTAATTCATTAAGGATTAAGACAAAAACAGTAGGACTCAAAGTACAAACACACTCTCACTGCCCTAACCACCATGGTGATTCCTTCTTCCGAAACACCCACCGTTCGCGTCACCAACATACCCCATACCGCCACCGCCAACGACCTTCTCCGATACCTCGAAACCACCGTTGGCCATTCCTCCGTCTTCGCTCTCGAAATCTTCAGCGACTACACCAACTGGAAATCTCGCGGCGTTGGCCGTATCCAGTTCGAGACATTGGAAGCCAAGTCAAAAGCCCTAACTCTCGCCGAGAACAAGAAACTTCTCCTCAGCTCCCATTTCCTCTGTCTCGACGCTTCCTCCGATGACATCATTCCTAGGCCTGCTCTTCCTCGTAACCGCATCAACAATGGTGCCCTTTATGCTGGTTTTCCCATCGGTCCTGATTGCATGAGTGTGCTTCAATCATGGGAAGGTGTTCGAGGTTGGGTTATGCCTGAAAGGCAGAGACTTGATTTCTGGGTCACTCATGCTGATCAGTGTTTTAAGCTTGAAATTCCTTTTGAAAATATTTTGGAGTGTGATGGGTATTGTTCTGATGAAGGTTCTAAACCCAATGCCCTTCTCTTGAAGGTACATTATTTGTTTCTGTGTTAGGACATGTTTGGATTGACTTATTTTTAGCTTATTGGTATAAAAATTTGTGAGATTGTTTGAATTGAATTATTTCAATTTATCTTATCTACATAATCACTTATAACACTGTTTGTGCTAGTTATGATCACAACTTATTGTTGAAGTTGTATTGGAGTTCCAAATTGCTCAGGTTTTCAGGCTGTCGGATGTATAAATGTGTTTGGGCACCCTCATCCTTTGAGCTAACATTTTGGGATGATATCTAAGCCCATTTAACACTTACGACATGTCTACAAACTGTTTTCAGATTATTTTCCTAAGCTCTACATGATAGCTTATAGTTTATATGAAAACATATATTGACTTTATTTTATCTTTTGTTTATAGAAATAGCCTATACATACACACTTATCTGATAAGCGGTCAAGTTATAAGTTGTTTAATCTAAATTGGGTTTATGTGTGTTACTCTTCTAGTCTTCCACCTTATTTTTATTTCAATTTAAGTGATTTTTGGGTTTTTAGGATGATAATTTCTATTTTTCCTTTCATTCTGTTATTGATTTATTGTATTTGCCATTGTTAACTAGAGCTGATTTCCCTTTATGTTTTGTTATTCTTCTTAGCTGAGATATGGGCCAAGGATATATCAGAAAATGGTGGGGCCAAATGTAGCTGCCAAGTTTAAGGATGATAGGTATCGATTTTGTAAGGAGAATTTTGAGTTTATGTGGGTGCGCACCACTGATTTCTCAACTTTAAAGTCTATTGGGCACTCTACCTCATTTTTTTGGGAAATTGTGGAAGAATCATTTGATTCTGATGTTTTTCGTAGTTTCCCACTCTACAGAGAGAATTTGAAGGATCTAAGTCTGGAAGATGGAGAAAAATTCTGTTCTCCAACTGAAACAGTTCCGCTTGTTAAGTGTCGTTTGGATTCCAAATTACCTTATGAGGGTCTTTTCCAATTGAATTCTCTTGTTCATACCCAGAAAATTAGTCTTGCTTCAGTGAATGATGAATTGATTGACTTGTTGGCAAGCTTGGATGCAGAAACTAAGGCTGTGATTTTTCAAAAATTGCACAAGATGAATTCCACTTGTTATGAGCCTCTAAAATATGTGAGGACTCAATTACATGTGCTTAGTATAAAGAAAAAAAGTGTTCTCCCATCACAACAGAAAAGGTTGGCGGATAGTAACATAATGAGTTGTCATCGAGCCTTGATTACCCCGTCAAAGATTTATTGCCTTGGTCCTGAGCTTGAAACCTCAAATCATGTGGTAAAGCATTTTGCGGCATATGCTTCAGACTTCATGAGGATTACATTTGTTGAAGAGGATTGGAGTAAGCTTCCAAACAATGCAATCTCAATCACTTTGAAAAAGGGAATGTTCTCAAGGCCTCTTAGAACTGAAATATATAAGCGGGTATTGAATATTCTTCGAGATGGGATTCTAATTGGATCAAAAAGATTTGAGTTTCTTGCCTTCTCTGCTAGTCAACTGCGGTCAAATTCTGTTTGGTTATTTGCTTCTAATGATAAAGTGAAAGCAGCAGATATCAGAGAATGGATGGGAAGCTTCAATAGCATCCGCAGTGTTTCCAAATGTGCAGCAAGAATGGGTCAGTTGTTCAGTTCTTCTAGGCAAACTTTTGAAATGGCCCCTCAAGATGTGGATTTAATTCCAGATATTGAAATCACCTCTGATGGTATAGACTATTGTTTCTCAGATGGTATTGGAAAAATTTCACAGTCTTTTGCAAGGCAACTTGCAGAAAAGCTAAAATTAGATGAGAATCGTATTCCTTCAGCATTTCAAATTCGGTATGGTGGATATAAAGGTGTCATTGCTGTTGATCGCCATTCTTTTAAGAAGTTATCATTGCGTAAAAGTATGCTTAAGTTTGAATCCAAAAACAGAATGCTTTGCGTCACTAAATGGAGTGAGTCAATGCCGTGCTTTCTCAATCGAGAGATTATATCCCTGCTGTCCACCTTAGGAGTTAAAGATGAGGCGCTTTTGGCATTGCAAGAGGATCAATTGCAGTTGCTAGGAAAGATGTTGACTGATAAGGAAGCGGCCTTGGATGTTTTGGAAAGTTTAAATGGAGCTGATTCAAATAGCATTCTAGTCAAGATGCTGCATAGGTTTTATGAGCCAAACAGTGAGCCTTACCTATCAATGATGCTCAAGGCTCATTATGCGTACCAGTTATCTGATTTGAAAAGCAGATGCCGAATATTTGTGCCCAAGGGCCGAGTCTTGATTGGCTGCTTGGATGAGACTGGTCTATTGAACTATGGCCAAGTATTTGTCCGCATAACTGTGGCAAAAACTAAGGAAAAATTTGGAGATGAAAACTTAAGGAACGTGGATGGTGATGATAGCACACGTATTATTGTAGGTAAGGTGGTGGTGACAAAAAACCCTTGTCTTCACCCAGGAGATATCAGAGTCCTTGATGCTGTCTACAGTGAAGAATTAGAAGAAAAGGGCTTGAGGGATTGCCTTGTATTTCCACAAAAAGGACCTAGGTATGTATATAATGGATTTGATTTCCAACTGCATTTGATTGTAATAACTTGTTTTATTCAAGATAGAGTTATCACTTGGCGCAACTGGTAAAGTTGTTGTCATGTGACTGAAAGGTCATGGGTTCAAGTCCTGGAAACAGCCTCTTGTGTAAAAACAGGGTAAGGCTGCGTACAATACACCAAAAATGGTGGGACCCCTTCCCAGACCCTGCGTATGCGGGAGCTTTAGTGCACCGGGTTGCCCTTTATTCAAGATAGAGTTATCACTTCTTTTACATTAATCCTTGGTCAGGTGTGCTTTCATTAACTACAGTATGTCATTCATCATGCACCAACAAAAGAAGGGGGCATGTCTTTGGGGATGAAAGTTAAAAGGGTCATTAGCTAGGCCATTGCATTGCATGTCAATTAGAACATTCAGAAGCCCATACTTACTCAGTTATCATTGACTTTGTAAAACAATCTTAGGGGTTCGTTAATTTGTGCCAATATGTTACATACTATGTACTCTATCTGCATCCCTTAAGTTTTGCTGTCCTCATGCGCATAACCAAATTCTTAGATTCATTGTTTGGTGGACAAGTTGATAGTGATACGATATTTTTCACTGTTCATATACCTTGTTAGATATAAAACCACTCATAAGATATTAGGTTTCCACCTAACAAATTAAACTTTTATGAGTGTTGGTACTTGACATGACATCAAAGTCTTCATGATCAATTGATCAGAGGTTTTATCCTTATCCACCCCGTTTTTCTAAATAAATCTGAATTTTAACATAAAGTAGACTAGGAAAACACAACGGGCTATTGCATGAGGGGTGTGTTAGGTTATAAATAAAACATTCACAAGCTTTCAACTATTAACAATTTCTGTTATTTTTAAAATGTTTGTCTTGTATTGATGTTTATTGCTTTCTAATACTTGCTGGGTCTACAGGCCTCATCCAAATGAGTGCTCTGGAGGTGATCTTGACGGGGATTTATTTTTCATAAGCTGGGACAAAGATCTAATCCCAGATCAAACTGAAAATCCAATGGACTACACAGGAAGAAGGCCTCGTATAATGGACCATAAGGTGACACTGGAGGTAATTTTTCAACCAAGTTGCATACTTTGTACTTGTTTCCTATGTAGCACTAACACGTGTTGATGTCACTCATACAACACCGACACATGTAGATACATTTTTCATTTGACATCTTTTTAAATCACCACCCATGTCTGTGTCTATTTTAGTGTTTCTTTAAATAAAATTGATAAATTTGAAACTGTTCCTTATATGTTTGTTACTGTTGCGTAGGAAATACACCAATTTTTTGTTGATTACATGATCAATGATACTTTGGGTGCTATCTCCACCGCACATTTGGTTCATGCTGACCGTGAACACGATAAGGCCAAGAGTAAAAAATGTCTGGAGTTGGCTGAGCTGCATTCCATGGCAGTTGATTTTGCAAAGACTGGAGCTCCTGCAGAAATGCCAAGATCTTTGAAACCAAGAGAGTTTCCAGATTTCATGGAGAGGTTCGAAAAGCCTATGTATATATCCAAAGGCGTATTAGGAAAACTCTACCGCGCCATAGTTGATTCAAACTTGCAAGTAAGGTTTGACATGGTCATGTCTGAGAAGTTTGCCAAAGAAGCATATGATCATCAGCTCGAAGTTGATGGTTTTGAGGTCTTTCTTGAGACTGCCTTAAGTCACAGAGACATGTATGCACAGAAGATGATCTCTTTGATGAGCTTCTATGGTGCAACGACTGAGGATGAAATGCTAACTGGTAACTTGCAAAACCGTGCGTCTTATTTGCAGCGGGATAACAGGAGATATGGAGATATGAAGGATCGAATTCTAATCTCAGTAAAGGATCTCCAGCTGGAAACTAAAGAAAGGTTTGAAAGTGATTGTGAGCCGCATGAATATCAACTTATGGCATCTGCATGGTACCATGTGACCTATCACCCCAAATATTACAACGAAAGCTCTACTTTTTTAAGCTTTCCATGGATTGTCGGTGACATTTTGTTGCACATCAAGTCTGCAAATGCCCCTCCTGTCCCATAATAGCTTTTAAATTTACAAAAAAGTTGTTCTAAAAAGATTGTCGCTTTCCAAATATAAGTTATGAAGACATGCCATTTTGTAGTATGAGTATGACATGCTTATCTACGGGTAGCACTAGGGTGACATCTTTTGATGACATTGTTTCTATCTCCCTCTTAATCAATCATTATCCTCTCATCTAAATAAGTTATTTTAATCATTCATCTATCATTCTCTCTCATCTAAAATACACTAATCTCACCAATGTTACCAAAAAGCTATGTCACCCTAGTGAAATCTGTTTATGTACACATTGACTGAAGGTGTCAGACTCTAGATTTATTTACTTCTGCCAATATAATAATAATAATAATAATAATAAGGGTTAATAGGTCTTTACCCCCTGTAATATAAGCCATTTCTGGTTTTTCCCTGTAAAATATTTTTGTTTTGATTTACCCCCCTGATAGGCCAAACAAAAACCAATTTTATTTTTTTTTCAAGAAATTTTCGTTTTTATTTGGCCTATTAAGGGGGTAAATCAAAACAAAAATATTTTACAGGGTAAATCAAAAAAAATATTTTACAGGGGGGAAAACCATAAATGACCTATATTACAGGGGTAAAACCTATTAACCCTAATAATAATAATGAAATCAATTGACATTACAAAAATGAAATCGACATTTTCTTCAAAATAAATAAATGAAATCGACATAATAAAGTAATAAATTATGTGATGTGCCAAAACTTTAGTGATATGGCAAATTAGATGTGTTGGCATAAGGTCTTGAGAGTCTGATTTAATAAAGTAATAAATTATAATAGATAGATTCTAGCATAGAGTACGAAAACAATATTGGCTATTGCATGAGGGGTGTGTGTTAGATAAATAAAACCATTTCAATCCTCCAACTAACCATTTCTGTTATTTAAAAAACGTTACTCTTGTACTGATATTTATTGGTTTCTAATCCAAATGAATGCTCTGGTGGTGATCTTGATGGGGATTTATTTTTCATAAGCTGGGACAAAAACCTAATCCCATCTCAAACTGATAATCCCATCCCATGGATTACATAGGAGGAAGGCTTGATATAATGGACCATAAGCTAGGTGACGCTAGAGGTAATTTTTCAACAAAGTTGCATGATTTTTTTACTTCTTTTTTATGTAGCACCGACTCTTTAGGTTGAAGTCTAGTGCGACACGTGTACGACACGTACACATATAGTTACATTCCATTTGACATTATTTTAAATTATTACTTGTGTTCATGTGTTAGTGTCGTGTTCAATGCTCGTACTTGTGCTTCGTTAACAAAATTTGAACTTGTTCCTTATTTGTTTGATACCTCTGTAGAAAATACAGAAATTTTTTGTTCATTACATGATCAAGGACACTTTGAGTCAACAATGCAATTGAGGTCTAACATTGTCTTATCAGAGAAGTTTATCGAAGAAGCATATGATCATCAACTTGAAGTTAATGGTTTTAAGGCCTTTCTTGACTGCCTCAACTCACAAAGAAATGTAAGCAGAGAAGATGAGCTCTTTGATGAGCTTCTATGGTGCAGCGCGATAACAAAAGATATGGAGATATGAAGGATCAAATTCTGATCTCTGTAAGGATCTTCAGCTTGAAGCTGAAGAGTGGTTTGAAAGTGATTGTCAGCCACATGAACATCGGCTTATGGCGTCTGCATGGTATCATGTGACCTATCACCACAAATATTACCACAAAAGCTCCACTTTTTTAGGCTTTCCATGGATTGTTGGTGATATTTTATCGTATATAATTATCAAGTATGCAAATACCTCCACGGTCCTATAAAAAAAAACATACATTACTGTGAAATAATTGTCACTTTTAGTTACAATGTAATTTTTATTTTTTTCAATTGTACCTTTAAATTAGTACTATATTCGTCGTCACTTCTAAGTTATTAGTATTTACATTTGCACTTATAATAATGAGAATACACCCGTGGTTAATGAAGTTGATTTGGTAAAGTAGTGTTTTTATATAGGGGTTTGCTATAATAGACCCCCACTCATTTTGATGAAGGTCTATTTTAGCATGATGCACCTTTTCTTTTAGACAAAAAAACCGTTTCTTATTTTTTGCAATAAACAAAACAGAAGGACAAAAGTGTAATTGGCTCTTGAATGATGTTATTTTAATTAAAAATTTATTACTTTTTCTGCTTTTTTGGGTCCCACACTAGTTCTCTTGTTGCCATTGTTCTCCTCTTTTAGTTTACGTTTTCATGGTTGCTGTGTTTTTATTCAATCTTCCAAATCCTTAAAAATTAAAATTATATGCAATAATCGTGCTCCAAACCAACAATCGTGTTCGAAATCGTTTTGATTCAATTGTCTTTGGCATTTAAACAATTCTCGATCATGATACAAAACAAACTGCTTCATGCGATAACCATGAAAGAAAGTTAGAACACCATGTTGGAATAAGAATCATTGAAGGCAATAAATTGAATATCAATTTTGTTGGAAGAAAAGAAAAACAAAACAAATCGTTGTAGC
>Ga0228711_1008523_pt1 | contig 14323 bp, 10 predicted proteins | sample MedpolnodulmetaG_2_FD_177996 | JGI IMG/M metagenome (GOLD analysis project Ga0228711, IMG submission 177996) | Root nodule microbial communities from Medicago polymorpha collected in Santa Monica, California, United States - brown nodules | ecosystem: Host-associated > Plants > Roots > Nodule...
TTTTTTTTTTTTGAAGAAATTTAATTTAGTGTGTTCTTACAATAAACTGAAAGGGTTTTCTTTCTACACTAAAATTTGCTCTTTGGATTTTCAAACTTGTACAACCATTGGAATAAGTTTTGATTGATACAACACTCCCACCTTTTGTTGCTAAAATCGTCCCTTACTCTCCTTTATACAATTTTGGTATACTATAGGTCTACCGTCACATTCAAATTTATTATTATTATAATTTTTCGTAGTTAACCCTCATTTTCGTCCTAGTAGTGAAACTTGTTGTGACACGTTATTCTTGCAGTAGCAAATAAAATTTAAATTAAGTGGGTAAACGATATGTTGATCCAACAATTTTTGCAAATTTTGTGCCTTTGCTCTCCTTCTACAAATCCTTTAATACAACTTTATTTTATCAAAGGTTCAGGATTATTATTTTATTTAATATATTTTCTCTTGATAATTCTTTCCGAAATATCATTGATCTTAAAAGTCAATCAAAGAGATTATATGTAGGAATATAAAGGAAAAAAGTCACAATGACTTAGAAAATACATAAAAAGAACATAGAAAGAACAAATATCTTCAAAAGAGCAAACTTATCAATACATGAACAAGATAATTACTTTCAAAGCTAAATAAGGCACCATTTTATCCAAAGTCTACTCACCAAAAGGAAAACAATTAAAACGAGGAATAGGGAAACAAATCAAAGGATGAGCCCTTGGAAGGCTTGTGGCTGCTTTCTCTTCCATGTTAACTTTTCCATTACCACCAACCTTCCATTCAAAACACTGAATCATTGCAGCAAGATTTGTGGGAACAGCTTGAAGTGCTAATGAGGCACCAGGGCAAGTCCTTCTACCAGTTCCAAATGGCATAAGTTTGAAATTGTGTCCTCTTACATCAAACTTATTCTCTTCACTCATAAACCTCTCTGGTTTAAACTCATTTGGATTCTCCCACAATTTTGGGTCCCTTCCCATTGACCACAAATTGCTAAATAAAATAGTCTTCGCTGGAATCTCAAACCCGCAAACGTTACAATTCTCAGATGATTGTCTCACCACTATTGGTACTGTAGGGTGAAGTCTTAGTGTTTCTTTGAGTGTAGCTCGCAAATACGGAAGATTGGGAAGATCGGACTCTTGAATTAATCTACTCCTTCCTATTTGTGAATCAATCTCTTTCCTTGCTTTCTCCATCACATGCGGGTTGTTTATTAGCTCAGCTAGAGCCCATTCAATTGTCGTTGCAGATGTCTCGGTTCCTGCCAGGAATATGTCCTGCATAAAACATAATCTAAAATTATAGTCTGTAATCCGTGTAGTAAAAAATCTACATAATTTACTATGATTGACTAAAATATTATGTATATTTCGTCAGTCGAGGAAGTTGGAAAACTTGCTTACCAAGATGAAAGCCTTGACATTCTCTCTGGTCAATTTTATTTCAGTGTTCTCATTCTCATGCATTTCCAACAAAATATCAAGTAGATCCCTAACATGAGCAGCTTCACCCTTTTCTTTCCTTTTCTTCCTTTCCTCTTGATGTTCCCTTATCACCCTCTCCATCAATGTGTCAAACCTCTCCATAACCCCTTTAAGCCTTTTGTTAAATCCCTGGATATCCCAATTTTTAAAAAACCAAATAAAATCCGACAAATTAAACCTCCCAGAAAGCTCTACACCATCTTGCACCATCTTCCTAATGTCTTCCACGTCGTTATCATTTTCAGCACATGTTTTACTCATAGCCATACATGTGATGATTCTATTCGTGAGATTTAAGAGCTCGCCGCCAACATTAACAGCCTCGCGAGCTTCACCTTTCTTCTGCAAAAGTCTCAGAAACCTCACAGTTTCTTTTTGCCTCAAAGGAAGAAACTTGTCGAGGGTTCTGCCACCAAGAAGCTCAGACATGCATATCTTTTTTATGAACTTCCAGTATTCACCATAAGGTGCAAATATGAAATCCTTTGAGCCATATGTTAAGTTGTGAATAACTGAACCTATAAAGCGATTCGAGAAGGAAGATTCGTGAGTTTTAAGAAACTCCTTGACTATGTCCGGACTGGAAATAACTACACAAGGTATAGAGCCAATGAAAAGTTGCATTATGGGTCCATAACGAATTGAAAGCTTATGAAAACTTTGATGGGGGGGTAACTTAGCTATAAGGTGAAAATGTCCTATGATAGGCAGAGCAGGAGGGGTGGGGGGAGTACTAGGATGATTCTTTTTCTTCTTTCTAGTTAGTATGGCTCGAATTGCAATGGTAGATAATAGCCAAACGAATAAAAGTCTGATATAGTCCAACATTTCAGCCATACTTGAAAAATATGCTGGTTATGACCTATGCTAATGTATGCTTGTGGCACTACCTCTATTTATAATCTGATAGATAGATGTTTTGTGGGGTTATGTTAGGCTCAACCAAAAATTCTAAAGATAGTATCAGAGTATGATCAATTGCGCCACCTGCTATCATATTTCCGCTTTAGGGTTACCCATCATTTACATCCACGCAGCAAACCCAATAGTATGTCGCTTGCTATCACATTTTTTCCTTAAGGTTACCCGTAATTTGTGTTAGGCTCAACCATAAATTCTAAAATGGTATCAGAGTCTCCTACAATATCACTGCGGCACCTACCCTCGTATTTCCGCTTTTAGGTTACCCATCATTTATATCCATGCACCGAACTCAATAGTGATGGGTGTGAGGGGGGTTTTGGGAGGTTGTGTTAGACTCAACCACCACTTTTAAGAGGAGGATATCAGGTCTCCTTCAAAATCCGTTGGACCACGTGTTTTAAGAATTCTGCTCTTGGGTTACCCAACATTTATATTCTCGCAGCAAACCCAATAATGTTGGACACGAGGTTGTAAGTTAAAGAGTCTCACGTTAGTTAAAAGATAGTATGAACTAATATTTATAAGTGGAGACAATCCTTACTATATAATATACATATTTAAAACTTTTTTTTTACCTGTAAAGGCAATATTATAATGGATGTAGTTAATGTTGTAAAACCACGGTGAGTGGGAATATCAAATACCATAAAATTCAAAACACTTGCAAAATAGCGAGGGGCATTAAGTGTGATTAGATCTCAAACTAACAATGTTGTCCATAACGGTCCATAAGGTCATACTAATGGGCATAACTCAACCAAAAAGACTAATTATGGTTACCAACAAAAAAAATTAAGGTGAATGTATTTTATTTTATTTTATTTTAACTTTCAAAATAAGGTTTTGTTTAATAAATCACGTAATTAGGATTTTTATACAGTTTTGCATAGTTAGTTCATATATCACGAGTACTTTTCATTATACCATTATAAGGTAAGATAATTGAATTTGTACACTATTTCACCCACCACACATCTTCGTTGGATATAAACCGTGAACAAATTTCAAATCAGAAACTTGGTAGTATAGTTCACCTGTTCTTATAACTAATAAATAAGTTCATTGAAAAAACAAAATAAGTAATAACTCACATCTAATTGATCATGGCTTAATGGGAAGAAATGTGCAAAAAATAATAATAAAGCTTTGTGCTCAAAGAAGTTACGTAATTCTAAAAGTTAAAGTCTAATTTATTTCACTGATATTCGGATTTGATGCTTGAACACTACGGTTTTGACATTACAAGCTAAATTCCACTTAGTTTGGGCAAGGAAAATTATATAATGTGTTATGTTTTGAGTTATGATTGACAAATACTGCAGCTAAATTGAGAAACCAACATCAAAATTGTTGGTTGTGAATTCGAACTCAACTCATACCAAAAATTTAGATGCATGAAACTAAAATAGAAAAAACCCAAAACCAATAGTAAAACAACAACAATAGATCAAGCAACCAAGTGTAAAGAAAATCCACAAACATATTCAAAGATCAATGGCAAGGTAGCAGGAAGAACACACCAAAGTGTTTATAGCCAATTCGGCCAAATATGACCTACATCTGGTGCAGAGAGAACAACTCTCCAATACACTATGAAATGAAAGATATAAAGAGATTACAAAAAATTAGATCCAGTTACTCTTTAAGAGTTATCACTAATTTGTACATATTTATCAAGTCATTCAACCCACAATGAGAAAAAACATCGATAATGTTTCTAAACCCTACAATCTCAACCAAAGGCACTCCCTAAACGTTCCCACCTTTGGACACTCAAGATTACACAACAAATTGATGAAAGAATACTTAAATATTACTCGGGATTCAAGGAAAATTGCCTCGCACTAGAGAAGTCGAGTCGTGACCCAGAGAGACGTTGCACAGATCGTCTCGTGATAATTTTATTCACTTCGTTTACTCGTCCCAACAAGAAATTCTTTGATTTGAACCACTTACTTCCATACTTTAACCAACATAGTTAGATAGGATAGATATAAAATTTGGAATATTATTCTAAACTTATTTGATTAGAACTACTCAATCTAGCCTGAGAACATCCAACATATGCTGCCAAGTCGACACCATAAGCATAAATGATAGCTCAACGGTAACCCCCAAGACTCTACTCTTAAAAGTTAATCTAAAGCCTCGAGACCTGCTCAATCCACCTTAGAAGTGCTTTCATTCCCGATAGATTTTCCTCGCAAACCTCCCTCCCTAATAAAAGTGTATCATTAGCATTTTTCATCGCTAAATATTTTCAAAAAATTCAAAATTGAAATTACTTAATTTCTTGATTTTTCTACGAAACAAATAATTTTAACATAACATTATATTGATACTTGTGACAACTTGGAAATATAAGTTTATTCTGGTAACTTTCCAACTTGAAAAAACAGAATAAGTTAATCTTAACATTTTTAAATTAATTGTTAAAATTCTAATTTAATGCAACCTTAAATTTTCAGGGTTAATCAATTGGGTTAAATCCAGTGGAGGAGGCTAAACTCTCATAATGTGGCAAACTAACGTTAGAATTTTGACTAAGAGAGGTATCCATATTTAGTGTCCAACACACTTCAAATAGGATTATCTGTAGTCGATGTAGCAAATAAAAAACTGATTTTTTTTCTAGATCTTTATTCCTTGGCAGATTATGGCTAACATTTATGAAATTAATGAATTTAAAAAATTGTCTTACAGTGACCGTGTGTGAGACGCAACAAATGACAATGACAACCAACAAAGCTAACAGTTGAAGCAAAAATAAATTTAACTAAGAATAAATCTAGAACTTATGTGAACAGAAAACAAATAATCATTACAATGAACAAGATAAAAGAAGTGAATGTTCAAACACATCAAGTTTTGTACTCAGGTTAACCTAAATTGACCTACGTCGTGTGGGGTAAAAAACAGTTAGCTCAATTAAAAAATATTAGCTCTCCAATTAACTACCAATGAGTATTTACCAGAGATAAAAAATAATTACAAAAAACACGCTTCAAGTATTCTTTAAGAATCAACCCTAATTTTTACAATTTCCATTTCTCTCAAAGCTTTTGGTCCTTCTTCCCATGAAATTTTAATATCCAAAGTGCGTGGAGTATGTTTCCTAGTTCTAGAATATCTCCTAAAATCACAAACCATTATCCTTTAAGTTTTTTAAGAATTATCTCTTTTGGTTCTGTCTGTTAATATTTGCTTTTAGGACTGCATTATTTGGCTTTTCTTTATGTTTATTTATATTTTTGTTTCAGTTTTCAATCAATTAGTGGTTCCTACATTTTAGGAGCAAGTAGTTGTTATTTGCTGAAGTGTTGGAATCGTGTGTGTTCAGTTTGTTTTTTTTTTTAAATTACTTAAGTGTATTGCTTCTGTAGTAATGTAAAACTGAATTCCCATTCCTACTCAACTTGCAACTTCCTTTCCTATTCTTCTACGTTTTTCATCTTTCAGTTATAAAACCAACAAATTGGTAGCAAAGCTATCATCTTACGGGACCTGTGAAAATGGAAACTGAAACAAGTTTCTCACATGTTGCTCCTCCCATCTTTGATGGGGATAACTATGACTATGGGCAGTAAGAATGGAGTCTTACATTTGGATCTTTGGGAGGCCGTGGAAGAGGATTATGAAGTTCCTCCGCTGCCAAATAATCCTACCATGGCTCAGTTAAAATATCACAAGGAGAGAAAAACTCGGAAGGCAAAGGCAAAATCGGTTCTTTTTTCTGGTGTTTCACAAACTGTTTTCACTAGAACTATGACCCTCAAAATAGCAAAAGAAATATGGGACTATTTGAAGGAAGAATACGCGGGGGATGAGAGGATTCGAGGCATGCAAATGCTAAACTTGATGAAGGAATTTGAATTGCAGAAAATGAAAGAGTCTGAAACAATCAAAGATAACTCTAACGGATTGCTATCCATTGCAAACAAGGTTAGGTTATTTGGCACTCAATTTGCTGATTCCAGAATCGTTGAAAAAATTCTGGTTACAGTGCCTGAGAGATATGAAGCATCAATAACCACCTTGGAGAACACAAAAGATTTGTCTAAGATCACCTTAGCGGCAGTTTTACATGCCTTGCAGGCTCAAGAGCAAGGAAGGCTCATGAGGCAAGATTAAGTGGTTGAAGGTGCTTTACCAGCCAAACATCATGCATGTGGAAGTACTACAAACAACCAAAGCAAAGATAAGGGGAAAAGGAAAAAATTCCCGCCTTCTGAGCACTATGGGAAATTGGGACATCCGCCATTCAGATGTTGGAGAAGACCATATGCCAAATGCAACAAATGCAATCAACTTGGACATGAATCAGTGATATGAAAAGAAAAGTCTCAACAAATTGAAGTCAATGCCCAAGTTGTAGAGAAAGACGGAGAAGATCGAATGCTTACAGCATCATGTTTTTCAACGAAGAGTGGCTTAGAATGTTGGTTGATTGATAGTGGTTGGACAAACCATATAACATATGACAAAACTCTTTTCAAGTATTTACAGCCTTCTAAAGTTTCAAAGGCCAGAATTGGGAATGGTAGTTATATTTTTGCAAAAGGAAAAGGAACCATCATAATTTCAACAACTTCAAGTATAAAAACAATCTCGGATGTTCTTTATGTACCTGATATTGACCAAAATTTTCTTAGCGTGGATCAGTTGTTACAAAAGGGATTTAAAGTAATTTTTGAAAATAAGCATTGTGTTATCTTTGACACTACTGGTCGGGAGATGTTAAAGGTTAAAATGAGGCTTAAAAGCTTCTCATTTGATTCAACTGAGGAAGAGCAAATAGCCTATGTCAGCATGTTAGTTTGACAAAACTTTGGCACAAGCGACTTGGTCATTGCCATATTCAAAGAATGTTGAACATGGAAAAGAAAGATATGACAAGAGGTCTACCAGTATTGTCTAATCAGTTGCCAAATTGCAATGCTTGTTAATTTGGTAAACAACACAGATTACCATTTCCCAAAACAACTTGGAGAGCCTCTCAAAAGTTGCAACTCATTCACACCGATGTGGCAGGACATCAAAGAACACCATCATTACAAGGTAGTCTCTACTTCATTCTATTCATAGATGATTTTACAAGAATGTGTTGGATTTTTTTTCTTGAAATTCAAGCATGAAGTGGCTGGAGTATTTGTAAATTTCAAAAAAATGGTGGAGAATCAAAGTGGTTGCAAGATTCAATTTTTGAGGTCTGATAATGGCAAGGAGTACACATCAACACACTTCAATTTGTTTTGTGAAGAAGCTGGAATTGAACATCAACTCACAACACCATATACGCCACAACAAAATGGAGTTAGTGAAAGGAGAATTAGATATGTAATGGAGATGGCTAGATGTATGTTGCATGAAAAGAAGATGCCTAAACATTTTTGGGGTGAAGCAGCAGTCTTTCTATTCAAAACCAACTTCCTTCGAAGGCTTTGAAAGATAAAACTCCTTTTGAAGCTTGGTATGGGTATAAGCCTTCACTATCCTTTCTTAAAGTGTTTGGCTGTGTTTGTTTTGCACATGTTCCACAGGTTAAGCGTGACAAACTTGACAAGAAAGCAATTCCGGGCATCTTTGTGGGCTATAATTCAGTTTCAAAAGCCTACAAAGTGTATCATCCTCAAAGTGGAAAGGTGATTGTCTCTAGAGATGTGCATTTTAATGAAGATCAACAATGGGACTGGAAGAATCCGCAAAGAACAATTGGATCTTTCAACAATATTGAAAATGATCATCTTGAAAAGCAAACAACAAAGTTGTGTGAGGATATACTTTATATATAATGATATTTATTTTTAATTTAAAATATGATAAATTTGTTAACAACAATATCGTATAAAAGAACCCATTTGGGGTTGGCTTAATGGTTGGCTTGGATCTTCCAAAGGTCTCAGGTTCGATTCCCTTTGGTGCCAATTTCGGTGGGCTAAGTCCATACAGAGCTTGCTCTGGCTTTAAACGGGGCCCCCGCAAATGGGCGGTGGGATTGGTCCCCTCAGATTAGTCGGTCCTTAGATCAGATATCGAGTTTTCAACAAAAAAAAAACAATATCGTATAAAAGTACCCTTTTTTTCTTTCGTAAGTGCTTTTCTTTTAATTTAATAGACCGAATCATTTGAGTCAATTCAGTTTAAAATATACAAATTATCTTTAAAGACTGAGTTTTTCTAAATATTTCTTATGAAGTTGGTAATCTTAAACCTAATTTTTCTTCTTTCAATTTATTTGTTTCAACCTATTTTCCCATCCTTTTAAAGTAAAAACCTCTCTCACCATGGTTACTCACACCTGATTAGAAGACGACTCTATACCCACTCTCCGTTTTCATTTTTTACTTATCTATTCTGCCATTAAAAATATTGGAATGTGCAAAGGTTGTGTAATGAAATAAAATGAAACATAAAAACATTTGTATATGATTTCTTCAATAAACTTGCTGAAAGAAAATTTGATAAATAGTAAGTAATAAAATAACTTTTGCAAAACAGATATCCACCACTAGTGGGACGATTGCAACATTACTACAACCAAAAGAGAACAATTATTTTTTTACTACAGCAAAAGATATCACTTATCAATACATGAACATTACTTATAATTACTCCCTCCGGTACTATTTATAAGGGATATTTGGGTCAACAAAGTTGGTGTGTTTGGTCTAAATTCTTAACCAGATACATCATATTTTGTTGACCCAAATGTTTGTTATAAACAGTGTCGGAGGGACTTTCAAAGCTATATATGGTGCCATTTAATTGATAGTCTATTCCCCAAAAGGAATGCTATGAAGTCGAGGAATAGGGACACAAATCAAAGGATGAGCCCTTGGGAGGGTCGTGGAAGGTTTCTCTTCCATGTTAACTTTTCCATTACCACCAACCTTCCATTCAAAACACTGAATCATTGCAGCAAGATTTGTGGGAACAGCTTGAAGTGCTAATGAGGCACCAGGGCAACCCCTTCTTCCAGTTCCAAATGGCATAAAATTGAAATTCTGTCCCCTTACATCAATCTTATTCTCTTCACTCATAAACCTCTCTGGTTTAAACTCATATGGATTCTCCCACAATTTTGGGTCCCTACCCATTGACCATAAATTAACAAATAAAATAGTCTTCCTTGGAATCTCAAACCCACAAATATTACAATTCTCAGATGATTCTCTTACCACTAATGGTACTGTAGGATGAAGTCTTAATGTTTCTTTGAGTATAGCTTGCAAATATGGAAGATTGGGGAGATCAGACTCTTGTATTAGTCTACTCTTTCCTATTACTGAATCAATCTCTTCCCTTGCTTTCGCCATCACACTTGGGTTGTTTATTAACTCTGCTAGACCCCATTCGATTGTTGTCGAAGATGTGTCTGTTCCTGCTAAAAAGATGTCCTGCATAAATCAAAGTCTAAAATTATAAATCGTATAGTAATTTTCAATTGTAAAACATCATTTTATTTAAAATTTCGCTAAAAGCTCTCTAACATTTGCAACAACGAAATAGTGACATGGCGCCTATGTGTGCAGTGACTGGTGTGCCAATGAGGCACATAACATCATCCGCTAACAAGTTGAACCGTACTAATCGGCGTGAAATTGCAGAATATTGATGAAGTATGAGACTGAATTGAAACAAATAACAAAGTCAGCTATTATTTTAGGTATTTGCTCGTTTAGATATTATCTTTATATTTAATAACTAAACGGTTTGAAACGCATGAACTTTTAAAATCTAATTGGTAGCCAAGGAAGAGATATTTTTTTAATTTTTTCCATTCACAAAGGTTGAGGTATACAGGCATATGAAAGTTAGGAAAATTGCTTACAACGATGAAACTCGTGACATTCTCTTTGTTTAACTTTATCCCAATCTCAGTGTTCTTGTTTTCATGAATTTCCAACAAAATATCAAGAAGATCCCTAACATGAGAACCTTCACTGTTTTCCTTTATTTTCTTCCTTTCCTCTTGACGGTTCCTTATGGCCATCTCCATCATTGTTTCCATCCTTTTCTGCATCCCTTTAAGCCTTTTGGAAATTCTACGCATATGCAAATTCTTACAAAACGAAATATATTCTAACATACTAAACTTCCCTGCAAGTTCTGAAAAATCATGAACCAAATTCCTTAGGTCTTCAACATTACTATCATTTTCATTAAAAGTTTTACTCATGGTCATCCTTGTTATGATTCTATTGGTGAGATTCAAGAGCAAGCCACTGACATCAACAGCTTCACCGGCTTCCCCTTTCTGCTGCAGAAGTCTCAGAAACCTCACAGTCTCTTGTTGCCTCAAGGGACGGAATTGATCGATAGTTCTTCCACCAAGAAGCTCTGACATGCATATCTTTTTCATGAACTTCCAATATTCACCATAAGGTGCAAACATGAAATCCTGTGAGCCATATGATAAGTAGTCAATTGCATAGTTTATTAAGCGATTGGAGAAGAAAGTTTCATGTGTTTTAAGAAACTCCTTGGCAATTTCTGGACTAGAAATTACTATACAAGGCACAGAGCCTAGAAAGAGTTTCATTATGGGTCCATATTGAATTGAAAGCTTGTGAAAACTTTGGTGAGCTGGTAGTAACTTAGACATAAGGTGAAAATGTCCAAAGATAGGTAAGGCAAGAGGGCTAGGTGGAGTAAGATGTTTCTTGTTCTTCTTTCTAGTAAGTAGGGTTTGAATTGCAATGGTGGATATTACCAAAACAAAAAAAAGTTGGATATAGTATTGCATTTCAGCCATACTTGAAATTTTTGGAAGTAAAATACGGTGATTTAGGTGGCTTTGAAGTTGAAACATAAACTTAGGGGAAACACATTAACCTTGTATGTAAATGATTACATATGGTACTACTTCTATAATTTAATACCGAATATCAAATTATAATAAGGTTTCCTTTTTGCTTTCCTCATTATCTGTTGGTCAAACTATAGACGGTTAGATTTGATACATGCATATCGTAATTCATTTTTTTTTTTCATGATGATTTCTTAAAGGGTCACGTTAACCGGTATCATCAGGACATTAGTTAAGAAAGTCAAAAGAGAAAATGTAAAATTATAAATTATATTTTTTAAAATTTTGATGAATTGACTACATAATTTCACATACAAATATTATTATATTTGATACCTTAACCAGTATCTAGGGTCTTGGTTAGCATTTTTCATTCTTAAATAATTTGAAATTTAGTTGGGTACAGCCTTATACAAAATTCATTCAAAAAAAATTATTTTATTTTTAAATAAATTAATATAAAAAATATCATGACATTGAATGATTTGATGATTGTTATATATCCCACGAAACTTCAAATGGACAATTGTGGTTAGCTTGTTAGGATTATCAAATGATAAACCCATTATTGGTATAAGTTTGGATTATCACAACACTCCCACCTTTTTAGATAATTCCGTCCCTTTACTCTCCAACGCATTCTATACAATACAATTTTTTTTATTACAGTTGTTGGACCATCATAATCAAAGTTATTTTTATTTGATTTAACTCTAATTGTTACCAAAACATAATTGATATGAAATTAATAACTTTATCCAGGACTTTAACCAAACTGATAGTTTGTTTTATTTTGTGGAAATCAAAGTTTTAGTTGAAAAATAATAGCAATAGAATGCAAAAAAACAAAATTGGAACCCTCTTTATCTAGAGTTAGATGTTGGTCCTCGCCATAACGACGACACGACTATGTATTTTTTATTTTTTTTTAATGGGATGCGTCTGTCCATGCAATAGTGTAACGCATAGGCAACGTTCAAGAAACTCAATAGCAAGCTATTGTAATGGCTTCTTCCCCTCAAAAAAGTCATTTAATACCATTGTGACTCATTTGGCCACATATCAGATATTAAACTGATAAGAACATACTATGAATGGTTTGGCATTAAGTGGTGTAGATTATCCATAGAAAATTGTTGTTCACACTTTAATGTATGCTAAGAAACACCAGTATTTTACGAAAATAACCTCCGGTAGTTAACTACCGATGTGGTTATTTTCCATAAGCAGTTAACTGCTGCGGAGCTTCAAACCTAAAAATTTTCATCATAATGATCAGAGATGAGCAGAGTATGCCTGTTACAGCTGGAGCTGGGGATACAAACATATGCGGGGGTATAATTCAGTTGTACTGGGATAATATTCTGGGCAGATTAAACAACTAAAGTCCTTTTTTTTTCCATTAAAATATTTTGGATTGATGGGTGACATAAAGAGGATGAGTTATTAGGTTGATGTTTTGCAAGGCAGATAAAAGGAAAAATTTCAGTTGTTAGTCACCTGTCCAAATGAATGTGGATTAAATGATCTATCTTTTTTATTAGCTTTTTTTCATCGGAACTTGATCATTCCAGTAAAATTAGTTATGTTTTATGTTTCTAATGAATTTTAATGAGAGATAATTCTGATAATGCAGATTGTTGAAGTTGTGCTGCGTCAAGGTCTTGTTCATTCCATCACGTGTGTTCTATTATAGCACTTGAAGCTCTGTGGCAGTTAATTGCTAATGAAAAATAACCACATCGATAGTTAACTACCGTCGGTGTAGTTCATCGGTAGTTAACTACCGAGGAGTTATTTTTGTAAAATACTGGTGTTTCTTAACATATATTGAAGTGTGAACAGCTATTTTCTTATCCATAAGTCATGGAACAGGATGAGATTTTATGAAAAATATAGAGTTTGTTTGGTGGTAAAGATGAGAGATTAGATAATATGATAAGTTAATAGGAAAATTTCACTTGTAGTCTTTTAACTTAATTCTAAATAATAATTCAATCTTTTATTTTTTATTTTTTTCCCTTTTATCATTTATGTTCTAATAACATATCAATGTAATCCCTTTTTAAGTAAAACTAATTAAACCCAACAAACTCATTAAACAACCTAGCAAACTCATAAAAAAAACTCATATGTAATGGAGAAAAAAAACAGAAGATAATAACGGAACAGATAGTATATTTCGAATCTTTCCAGGTAAATGGGTAGCCTTAAGGAATATTTCAAACATCAATCATTGCTTCGCTTTTTTGATATGTTGAAAGGACCCACATACACAAGCTTAGTGAAAAACTTCTGGGTGAGCTCAAAAGTTTATGATGAAGAAGCTGCTGCTACAAAAGTAAGGGAGAAGCTAGCTGAAGATCCTATAAACAGTTGATGGAATAATGTATGATGTTTTTAGCTATGTTTTTAGTGTAATTCTTTGCATTTGAAGAAAAATTAGAAGCCATTTAGAGGAGTTGTAATTGGTTTGAGGAACTAATTGTATTGTTTTCAGTTGAGTCGTTGTAATTCACTTTTATCCTAAATCATGCAACTTCATAGGTGTTTTGAGTTTAATCATGTAAAACAACAAATCAAGACATCACATGAAGGATAAAGGATATGAAGATTGAAGATAATGGTTCTTAGAAGATTTTTGAAGACAATACAAATTAAAGAAATTTCATTTTAAATTCCAAGCCATTGCACGACGGAAGAACGGGCGGAAAAAGTGTCAGAAACAATTGAAATCACACCTGAGGGGCTGCGCGCATGAGGCTATGCGTCCTGTCGTGTCTTTAGCATTTGTCCTTGAGCAAAGGAAGTCTCTTGCAGGGGTGCTTGAGCATTGAGAACTCTCTTGGTATGTCCTTGAGAAAATTGTAATCAAGATTGGTTATACTGAAATTCCTTGGAAGTGTAAGGGAACTAGACCACTTTTGTTTTGCATGAGGAACTAGTATAAATTGCGTTGTGTCTTTCTTCTCTCCCTGACTCTTTATCTTTAATCTGTGTGTTATTTATTTCCGCTGCTTTCAGACTGCAACATCAAATTCGGACTAGATTTTCTTTGAACATTTAGAAGAAGAAATCAAATAAAAGACTTAAACAATTCAAC
>Ga0228711_1008527_pt1 | contig 14321 bp, 7 predicted proteins | sample MedpolnodulmetaG_2_FD_177996 | JGI IMG/M metagenome (GOLD analysis project Ga0228711, IMG submission 177996) | Root nodule microbial communities from Medicago polymorpha collected in Santa Monica, California, United States - brown nodules | ecosystem: Host-associated > Plants > Roots > Nodule...
TTATGTTTATTTTTTTTAATGATACCAACAATATAACAAATATAATATTTTTAAAAAAAATATAACAAATATAATATAAATTTTTATATTTTTGAATGACACCAACAAAATAGCATTGTTATGGTCAAATTTACTTAGGAATATAATTGAAAGGGAAAATGTCAGCCAAAAACAGTCTACTTTCGTTGTATATAGTATAGATTATTATTATTATTATACCAAATGCATCACGTGATCTTTTAAGTTTAATATTTGTACTGATTAATCTTTTTAGTTTTAAAATTATCATTTATGTTGATCGAAGTGAACAAGATAGTCCTTTGTTTTTTTACTCTTTTTTTTTTTTAACAAATTGATTCATTTCTCCATCAGACTAAGTGTTTACATGGCCATTTCAAATTGATGTAGAAGGTCCAAAAAGTATTTATGATATCAAACATGATTACTTTTATATATATATATATATATTCTTATTTTTATCAATTCAATCTCAATCTTATAGATAAATTTTTAATCAATATTATATATTAACTAATTGCTCAATTTTGTTCGAACTAAGATTGAATAATATACGTATGAATCAAAGTTTTCATAGCGGTGAATTTCAATCTACCAACTTAGTAATAAACATAACATAAGCATTTTCTTCCACCTATTAATTAACCATAGTTTTGATAGCAATGAATTTAAAAATACCAACTTAACAATAAACGTTCACACATATACCTTTTTTAACTGAGTTTGGTGGAAATAGAGTAATTATTTTTTTTTACAAAGGAAAGAGAGTAATTTATTATTATTATTATTATTATTCCATAAGATAATACTAGTAACACATAAACATATTGGCAAAAGCAAGAGGGAGAATAAGAAATCAAATGCCCTTTCTTAATTTCTTGACACCTGAACAATAACGAAGAACTAACCTTGTTCGATTAGTTTCATAAAGAACAACGATAGCTTTTTCACGTGAGCCATTTGGGAACTGATTTAATATATTATACTAATTATTAACATATTTAGATAATAAATGGGAAGCTTAACAAAAAAAAAATACATGGATTTTATCAGATGAGGCATCGTTTATAAGAGCTTCATACAAGATCATTATGAATTTCTCTTCGCAGGAAAATCCAGTTGAATTTTTTTTTATTTTTTTTATACAAGTTGAAATGAAATTTTAATTTGTGGTAATATTAGGTAAAAGTGTTGAAAAAAGGTGAGAGAGTTGGATTTGAATCCTTTTTAATCCATTGTCTCATGCGGTTCATTCTATCTTAATCTCATTCATTCACTTATACAAATTAAATACTAGAATACTTATAAATAATCACAAAATGTACAATAATTGTCATAGGAATTTATTATTATGCAAATAGTGACGAAATAGTAGTAACTAGTATTGTTCAATCTACTTGTAATAATGTAAACCAAAGAAAAATGATACTTTTAATTAATGGCCCTCGTTTCCTTTTGTTGATTTATTACTGCTGCTTCACAGACCTGGTCACAGTGGGTTTTCCACTCCGTTTCCTTTTAAAACAATTTTCAGAATGGACAGAGCAAAAGAGATACTCCATATATGACTTTGTTTGTGCAAGGAAAATGTAAACTCCTAAATTGTACAATATTTGTTTTATATGGTGCCTGTTTAGTTACTCTACCTTTTCAATCCCCCTTACCATGCTGGCCAGCTAGTCACATGGCATCAAATTTTTCACAGTTAGGAAAAAGGTAATTGGGCAATTACATTATTAGACGTGTAAAAAAAGTTAATTTATGCATAAGCTTAAATTTAAGTTTAACTCTTCATCTACTATTCTTACCAAACAACTCAAAATAAAAAACAACAATGATGGATAGACATCTTTAATATGTACACCCTTTGTACCACTCTCGAAAATTTAAGTTAATCAAATATATGGTCTGTGTGACCACATTTTTTTAGTTGTGTGACCACTATTTATTTGATTAACTAAGTGGAAAAATAGTGGTCACTTGCATTTTAGTTGCGCGACCACATTTTTCAGCTTCTAAATGCTGGAAAAATTGTGGTCATGCAACTGAAAAAACGTGGTCACACAGACCATATATTTGGTTAAATTAAATTTTTCAGAGTGGTACAAAATGGTGTACATATTAAGGGTGTCAACTGATCTTTATTCAATAAAAAAACTCATGCACAAAATAGTATTCTTTCATGCTCATTTCAATCGTCGTTTTAATGTTGTGTGCACTTATTGAGAAAATGATTGGCACATCACCGAACAAGAACTAGCATCCATTTGTACCATTCATCTAACGACTTGATGGTATTCTTGCCAAGTTTCACGGGGTTCGTTACAATCCGATCAATCCAAGTTGATGCAAAGGGTAGCGAAGAGGGGATACCTAAACTCTATCGAACATGGAGTTGAAATTCAACTTTTCACCTCCGTTGATCAAGATGTATTCGGGGATACTCGCATCCCATCAAATTTGGGGAGGGGGAATGCAAAAACCCTCAACATTGACATGCAATATGCACGGGGATTTGAAGGGATTGTCCAGCAAAAAAGAGATTATGCAACTTTATTTATGCAACAAAAAAGTATAATGTACAGTATTTGTCTTATACGGTGCGTGTTATTTCATGTTCACCATCTAGCTTATCACATCAAGCTAGAAATTTTCCCAATGTATATAAATTTTAAAAGTGAGTTTATACATAAAATAAAATAAAATCAGAATTACAACAAATATGAGTACAACCATCAATATCAAATGCCCTTTCTTTTAAACTTAGTCAAGAAGTTAAAATTACATTGATGCAAAGAGTTCATTTCTTCACAACTGAACAACAACGAAGAACTTCATCTCTTCTAATCTTGTTCAAAAAGCTTTTTTCATTTCAGCCATTTGTGACTAACATCGTTCTCTTCAACTCATCAACTCAAGGTGTGTTAATTTTTTTTTCATTTTCAAGAAGTAGAAACAAGACAATGGATAATACACTGAACACAATCTGAACTAATTTCCCCCCTTTTTCAAGAAGTAGAAAGTTCACTCTGTTGTGTTTTTATATTGTGAATGTGAATAGGATTTGGATTGTGAAAGAAATGGATGAATTGGACTCTCTATCAATGAACCTTGCTGCTGATGTAAAGCCAATTACACGGACTCTTTTGATGTTTGAGCTCAAGATAACTCCAACTTTTGAATGCAAAAGATTGACGATTGACGTGGTTGTTGAGGACAGAAGCACTATTGACACGAAAATTGTTCATTCCCAGTTTTTTATGCTCAAAAAACAGTATGTTGGTGAGACCACCACACTGAATTTCCCAGTGGCAATCCATGGCCCTCTTCCAAAAGAATTCATTGTTGAGATACATAATTTTCTGTCAATTTTTCATGCTGTACCCATAATTGTTGCGGTTCCTCTGACACATATAGTCCTACCTGAAGAAGAAGACTACTATCCTTTGCCTGCTGAAGTATTCGATGTGCAATCATTGTTGCCTGTTGCAAGCTTGGGAAATACATCTTACCAAGCTCTCTATCAGAATCAATTCAAGCAATTTAATAAAATACAAACACATGCTTTTCAAGTTCTTTACAAGTCTGATGACAACGTTTTTCTTGCTGCTCCGACTGGAAGTGGAAAGACCACATGTGCAGAAATTGCAATTTTGAGAAATCATCAAAAAGGGCATATGCCTGTAGTTTATATTGCACCTATTAAAGCTATTGCTCAAAACCGGTATCGTGAATGGAAGAAAATTTTTGGGGGTGGCCTCAATTCAATGATTGTTGAATTAACCGGAGAAAACGAGACAGATTTGAAACTGCTTGAGGAAGGAAAGATTATCATTACTACCCCACAGATATGGGATGCTTTATCCCGCCAATGGAAACAAATAATCCAAATTCAACAAGTTCATCTTTTGATCCTTGACGACCTCCACTTCATTGGAGGTCTAGAGGGTCATATTTTAGAGCGTATTATTGTGAGGATGAAGCAGATTTCTACTCGGGTTGGAAAAAAGATGCGCATTGTGGCATTGTCAGCACCAATTACAAATGGAAAGGATATTGGGGAATGGATTGGAGCTACCTCCCACAGCCTCTTCAATTTCCCCCCCACTGCTCGTCATGTTCCTCTGGAATTATTCATTCAGGTGTCCATTTTCTGATTTACGTTCAGCCAATCCCTTGGCTAGGTTAAAGGAAATGGCCAAAATAACTCATAGTTTTATTACAGAGCATGCAAAGAATGGGAAACCTATTCTTGTGTATGTACCTACATGGGAGAATGTATCAACAACAGTTTCGAATATGATTTCTGTTTCACAGGCCAAGCCGTGGGAGCAGTTTACTTCACAACAACAACAACAAGCATTTGAAGCCTCTATTTGGAAGATTAGTGATTTTACATTAAAAATCGCTTTAACTCAAGGAGTAGGCTTTTTGCATGAGGGCTTGAACACTAATGATCAGGAAGTTGTCATCCGATTCTTTGAAGCCGGTCTGATTAAAATTTGCATCATAAGCAGCTCCATGTGTTGGGAAGTATCTTTGTCTGCGCATATAGTGGTTTTGATGGGCACAGAATATTATGACTTTGATGAACCCAGTTATCCTATCACAGATATTCTCCATATGATGGGACAAGCTGGTCGTCGTTTGATCGACAGTGTTGGAAAAGCTCTCATACCGTGCCTTCCAAATAAAAGGAGATACTACAATATCTTGTTGTGTGATTTATTACCTATTGAGAGTCATTTTCATAATTGCTTAAACGATACAGTCAATGCTGAAATCGTTGCTGGAATTATTGAAAACTTCAACGATGGCATTGATTATCTTGAAAAATCATTCCTGTGTCGGCGTCTCCACAATAATCCTAGTTATTATGACTTTCAAGGATTTATTGGCGAAGATTTACGCACTCACCTCTCATCGTTAGTTCAAAGATCCATGAATGAATTAATGATAAGCGGGATGGTTAGAGTTAGAGATGAGGGTGGGGATAACATTTCTTCATCCGTTCTTGGAAGGATAGCATCCGATAACTACATCAATTATCAAACTATTGAAGCATTTTCTACACGGATCACCCAAGACTCCAATATGAGGGATCTTTTAGAAATTCTCTGGTCTGCTTCAGAATTTGAAGCACATCCCACCAGACGGCTACATGTAGAAGAGGATGAGATCCGATTGCTAATCACCAAAGAAAAGTTTCCCCATGTTGACAACAGAGTCACAAACCCACAAACAAAAGCTATCGCCCTACTACAAGCCCACTTCTCAAGGCTTCCTATTTCAAGTATGAACCTTGAAGCGGATAGGAGAGAGGTAGTACTTTTATTTGAGAAACTCCTAATTGGATTGATGGAAGTTATATTAGAAAGGCATTGGACATTGTTGTATACTCGTGCGATGGAAATTAATCAAATATTGATTCAAGCGATTTGGCATGACGACCCTATTTTGCTGCAACTTCCTCATTTTACAAGGGAGTTGGTTGATAAATGCAATGATATCAACATTCAAAACTTTTATGACCTGAAAACTACAGAGATACAAAATGTAAGAGAACTGTTGGGACTGACAACTTCTGAATGGTTGGATATCACTCGTTTTATGGAGTATAACAGTTTTCCAATAAAGCATCATGTAAGGATGGATGAGATATTTTTTGGGAAGAGTAGAACAGTTGATGTGATTCTGAGAACAAAAGGAAAAAGGAATGAAATATTGATTAAATTTCCTCACTATCCATGTAAGAGAAGAATTAAATGGTGGGTTTTTGTATTAGATGATCAAGACAATGTTCTTACCTTCAAATTAGTTTCTCCTTGGACATCTAACATGTTAGATGCTACATTAAGGTTTACGTCTCCAGTCCAAACAGAAAGTGCTTTGTATAACCTCTATTTCGTATGTGATTCAATAAAAGGTGTTACTGAAAGGAGAAGTTTTCATGTGAAAGGCTGTGCCGTGGACTAAAAGCTGGCCATAAACATTTGCTATGGTGTTCAGGTACTTTATTAATTTTCTTTTTGTTGGGACTGAGTTGCTACTTGTTTATGCGCTTGAGTTAATTATTTGTGGGGGTTTAATCTTTGATGTTTGCAATTGCATATTGTTGGTGTGGTTTTAGAATGCTCATGTTGACTGATAGTGCTTCCCTCTCAACAAAATATACTTCTGAAACCTTATTTTGCTTTTGTTGGATTTTAAAACAAATGTAAACCACTTTAAGATTGATGAATATGTAAATTAGTCTCTTTTAATATTGATGTATTTACTACTAAATGGAATGTTTCCTAACTAAAAAACTAAATTAGTCTCTGTTTTAAATTTGTATTTAAATCAATTAATGCATGATGTTAGCCTCAGTTTGTGCACTATACAAGTGCATATAGAATCCCTTTCAATGTACTCGTAATTTAAGATATTTGAAGGATCAAACTTTTTTAAAATGAAGAATTCATTTTAGAGTATAGTGGGAAATATCAACGATTGATTAAAAAACTAAGGGTTGGTATTGTATGCACATGCATAACAAAATGATAGGTGTATTGAAATATCATTTCTTCCTTTCTTTATATTATTTCTACTCACTTTAAACGAGTCAAATTTGTTTCCTAAAAAAATGGTAAAAAATGTTATTTTTATTCTGTTTAGGATGGACAACTATTACATTGCTTATGCTTATTTGCTTTAAATCTATCACTAAACAGTGTGTGATTCACAAAATAACCTACCTAAGTTTAGTCAAGTAGATATGACGGGAAGGGAACACTGGTTTTCACGATCACTTGCCAGAAAGATGGGGAATGGGAGTTTTACTAGATTATGGTTAGTCGTGTGGACAGGTTCGGTTCCTTTAAACGAGAGTTTTCCACGGTTGTATTCTATTTCGGAGCAAAAGAAGGGTACAGTTAGTGAGGTAAGAATGAGGGAACATAACATTTAGAGTTGGTCATTCCTTTGGCGTAGAAGGTTATATGAATGGGAGCATGAGAATTTGCAGGACATATTGTGGGCAGGTGCGAGTCTTTTTGGTTTTCAGTGGCATAGTTTTTGTTCTGGTTTTTCTGGTTTGTGGGCGGGCGTTGAGGGCCTGAGTGTGATCACCTTTTTCAGCTCCTTCTCTTTGGTGTATCTTGGATTTCAGGGTTGCTTTGTTTTTTGTTTTTCAATTGCAGGGTCTTTTTTTCTCTGCTATATTGATTATTGGTTTTCGAAGGACCTTGTGTTTTTTCCCTGCATCTCAGTTTGTTTGAATGGTGTTTGTGTTATATTTAGGGGTTGGTTTTGGGAGGAAGTTTTCTTGTTGGTGGAGTTGTTATTTGTGTGTCTGTCTTAGTTAGCTGACAGGATGTTAAGTATGTTGTTACTGACTGCTTGGACAGTCTTGTACTCGTGTTTGTCTTAGGCTCGAGGCGCGTCTTGTGCGGGTGTCTAAGAGTTTATTAATAAAATTTTTAGCAAGTCAATCACTGATTGAAATAAAACTTGGTACTCTTAGATCAACTGCTACTATTTTTCTTATACTGTTGCAAAATGAATTCCACTGATTTTCTAAGCAAATGTGAGCATCAATTTTGTGTGAGTTTGTGATTGTGCTATTGAAGAGACACACTACATAATCTTAAAGAGATAGTCTTAAACACTACAAAAATATAATTATTAAATTAATAGTGATACTTTGCATGTGGTATTATGGAAAGAACAACCAATAGTGTTGACATACACACTGGTTAGTAAGGTGATTAAATGTGTCTTATACTTTTCATTTCTTGTTACAGAACAGGTTAGCTAAGAAATGTGATGAGGAAGGACCCAAGGAGCATGAAGTTTATTTCATTTTAAGTTTGCTTCCCTGATATTAGTTTCTTTTGAAAGAAAAGAATATATGCTGTAAGCACACTCATGAGAACTTGGCCATTTGTGACCAGTTCTAAGAATATGGATTATCTTTCTTAAATACTCTTTGTAAGGCTCTTGTTATTCTAACATTGATCAATTGCTAAAATTTCTTTTTGAGAATTGCGAGTGAGATCTTCTCCTTAAACTTTGATTGTCAAAGGCTTGTTCATCATTTATGCGAAAAAGACATCCATAATTGTATTCCCAGTTTATTTTTCAGTTGTTATTAGTGCAATTTTTTATATTTTAGGTGTGAATGTTTATACTCTTCATGTTCCATTTCTTTTATTTTTTATCTTCTTGGCAACGGGTCCAAGCTAACATTGGGAATTTGCTCCGGAACATTGATTTTCAAAACCCTCGACCACTGATTATTGTCAAAGCTTCTATGAAAACCACAAATAAAGTTATAGGCATAAGCTGCAGAATATTCGCCAAAATCTCTTTATCGGTGTCCTTGAATGTATTGATATTGCAAATACATTTATTGGTGTGTCTTTTTACGGACTAAACTGGCTAGCAATAGACATATCAAACTAGTAGTTGATGTTTCCTCCTAGAACGAATGATCTATTTGTATGTGAAAACTGATAAATAACCCTTGCCAATTTTCAGTTAGACATATGGTTTTAGTTCTAAATTTAAGCGTAAACATTTTTAGCTCTTCAAAGTTTTGTTCAAATCCTGCAAATATATTTCCAAGCTTATTTATAGACGGATAGTTTTTCTTTTCTTTTCCTATGAACGTTCATGCTAAGCTTTTATGAATGGTTGTTCTTTAAACATGCATACATTGTCTCTTCCTAGTCGCTAGATCAGATTCATTCCAATCTGCTATATATAGTCTTGTTGTTCATGTAAAATAATAGTAACACCATCAAAATAAATTAATAATGTTGTAGAAGGTATCGGTCCATAAAATGAGTTATCGAAAGGGACTAATTTGATGTAGTCTTCAATGGTGACATAATTTGGTATACAGCTGTAATAATATACAAGGATATACACCAAAGGAAATATAAGTATAAAGTATATGGTCTTTATATTACCGAGAATAAGATAGTTTTCAAAGAGTTAGTATGATGATATATTTACATTTATTTTGTGACAATTTTTCCATCAATTTATTTTGGAGCTTTTTTTTTTCCTCTGCTTTTACAAAAATACCCCTATTTATATGGGTCGTCAAAATAGTTGTTGCAAAATAAATGTTCAAATATCATATCTCTTTAAAAAATATATTTTTAAAAATATTGATGACCTGTTTTTGGTACAAACAAAAAACTGATAATTTAATCAATATGAATTCATTAAAACATAAATTACCGTTCATTTTGTAACGAACATGCAATTGCATGGATTCCATGAACAGTCAAGAATGAAGGAATGAATGATGAAGAAGTAAGAAAAATGGTGAAGTAAAGAATGAAGGAATTTGTTGAAGATGGAAGCCTATTTATAGCCTAAAACAAGTCCTATATCATAATTACATTCAAATTACACGTTTTCCACCGTCCAAAATTTCATTAAACACAACACAAACCGTCAAAACCTTTGGTGAAACGCCACCGTCCAAAAAAACTGAGCATTTTCGGATTATATAATCCGAACCTTTCTAAGAATGTGTTTAATGAATGATCTTCAAATTTTAATTCAATCTATGAGTTTAAATGAACATCTTTAATGTAAAGTAAAACATGATGAAAATTTTCAGAATATATCTATCTATTTTTGAAAATTCTCATTTGTAGCGTAAGGTTATGGGAAGAGTTTTTTGCCAGCATGATAAAGATCTTCGGCTACCTGAAGATCTTCAGCATATATCTATATATTATATAAAACATAATAAAACAACCTAATTCAACAACATATATATAACCATAGATAAAACATAATCCAATTACATAAAACACGTAATTAAATAAAATATAGCACATCATGGATCGACTAAATTAATGTCTTCATGTGGTGCGTCCAAGAGTGCCTTGATCTCTTCGTAGTTCCTGGGTTGGATAAAATTTTTTTGAATTTGTTCAATAGATCTGACCAACGAAGGGTCCAAGTCGATCGGCCCTCTAGTACTGTACTAACCAAAGATCGAGAACATGGTTCTCACATCGTCGTCGTTCATGAGCTTCATCGATTGAACCGCACAGTCCCGGCTGAGTCGGTCGATGGACGTCGATACTCAACACCGTCCATCCTCCGTGTGTCTCTGTAGTTGAGTTGGCGGTTGATTTGATCCAACTGACCCTTCAAATCGGAGAGGGTGACATCAGTATGAATCTTGAACAGATGGGGTGGTTATGAAAACAGGGACGCCTATTTATAGAGGTTTCTAGGTGTCCTTGACCACAGAAACCGTCAGTGCAATGTTGACCACAAAATAAATCTTGTCCTTAACATTTTTGGATTATATAATCCGAAACTTCCCTCACCTACATAAGAATCTTGAACAAATGGGGTGGTTATGAATATAGGGACGCCTATTTATAGAGGTTTCTAGGCGTCCTTGACCACAGAAATTGTCGGTGCAATGTTGACCACAAAAAAATTCTTATCCTTAACATTTTTGGATTATATAATCCCAAACTTCCCTCACCTACATAAGGTACGAAGTTTCTCTCATTTTCATCCAATATCGAATAATCTCGGATTAGATAATCCGAAAACCAAGGGTAGAAGTTTATATTATATAATCCGAACCAAGACAGTTTTTTGGTCGGTGGTCTGTACCAAATAAAACACGTTTTCAAAGGTTTTACTAGCATTATTAGATGGTAAAACCCCTTTGAAACATGTTTTTTTGACTCAACATTAAGTTTAGATACACTACATGCAACCATTCCCCTATAAATAGCCTCTAAACCTTCACTATGTCTCACACCATCATCTTACACTTTATCCTCCTCTTCCTTCTACAACAATGTGTTTCCATCATTGACCTTTCATAGAAAGAGGCTACTTTGAAAATTCAGGGATTGTATGAACGGTCAATGGGGATGGCGACACGTTGCAAAAAAGTGCAATAAGTCTCGGTGTAAGGTTGGTCTGTCTAGGTGCAAGGTTAACCATCAAGGTCTCTTTCGTCTTAGAAAGTGAACAAACCTTACCTTAGCCCCCCATCCCACCATCTATTTCTCCTTCCCCTTCGCTCGCCCTTTCCTCCCCATCAGCTTGCGCCACTAGTTTAGCTTCCCCCCTCCATCTTCTTGTGTTGCAGGTTTAGTTTTATGTTTCTAATAAATTAGTTGTAGGTGTTTGAATGTTCTATGTAATAAGCATTAAGCTTCAACTTTATTGTAAATGTATTGATATAATAATAAAATGAGATTTTATGTGTATCATTTTGTCCTTTTATTTTTGTTTTTATTTGCATTTATTTTATGATTTTGGCATCTAGATAATATAAAATAGGCTTAATTGCAATTTTAGCCCCCTAACTTTTCCAAAATCGCAACTTTGGAAAAGTTAGGGGGCTGAAACTGCAATTAAGCCTATAAAATAAACCAAAGTCTAATTAAAAATCTGGTAAAAGCTATTTTTGGATTACATAATCCAAAAATTTATGGCAATCTAGTTCAGATTATATAATTTGAACCAGAGTATTTTGGGGAAAAAATAGGGCGCGTGAGAAATAAGAAGGTGAGAAAAGTAATAGTCTCATAATAATAATAATAATAATAATAATAATAAGTAGTAGTAGTAGTCGTCGTCATAGTAGTAGTAGAAATTTGTTGTTCACACTTGTTGAAAGGCTGAAAAACACCAGTAAAATACGTAAATGCCCCCGCGATAATTAACTGCTGATGCAAATAATCGGTGTAGTTAACTATCGACGTTCCTTCGGCAATTAATTGCCGATACTCTGTTATAAGAACAGAACAGACATAGGAATATCCAAAACTCCATTGTTACGGTTTTGGGATTCTTAGGTGCGATTTTCACCAACCATAAGTCATTCCAAGCCAATTCTAAGCATAAAATCAAGTAAGTGTTTTGATTCCTATTGCATTGATTTTTTTTTTATATACTGAATTGTTAGATTTTGTGGATAATTTGTGACATATTAAGGTTTTGTTGATTTTTGATTTTTGATTTGATGGTGTTAGATGTTTATGATGATTTTTGATTGAATTGTGTTAGAAAATGTTAGGTATTGTTAGAAAATGTTAGGAATTGTTAGAATTGTTAGAAATTGTAAAAATTGTTAGGAATTTTTGGTAGAATTTTCGATCCGATGTTTGCATCATGTAGAAATGTCTCAGAAACAGGGCGATGCTGCTCAATTAAAAAAAGAGGGTAAGAATAAGAAAGCTAAATCAACTATTACATGGCATGAAATCGAATGTGATGGCTCCGTTAAAAAAAGCGATTCGAAAGTGCCGGTTTACAACCATTCCAGGCTGAGGAGGAACGGAAGGACATGTTATTTCGGTCCTCAACCAAAACAGGTTCCCCAGGGACTGTCGAGGACTACCCAATTGACTTGTGTGACGAGAAAGATGATTGAATGTAATGACTTGTAATGTCTAATTGTTTTGGATCTTTTTTTATGTTTTTTTATATGTTGCACATTTTGGTTTACATTTTCGTACTTTGAATAAAGTCGCGTATTGAATAAATTCGATTAAAGTCGTGTATTGAATAAATTCGAATAAGTGACACAATTACACAAAATCAATTAAAAAAATATACAATTTTATCTAGTTTTAATTTCATCAACATTATATTACATTCTCCCTAAATATATGTGGTATTATCATGATGTTGGATTTAAATTTAATTGTTGAAAGTTTGCTCAAAATGTTGGGATTGAAGTGTCTTATACTTAGTGTAAAAATTTGCAAGTCTGTTTGAAAACTCAAAAGAATGAAGAGAACAACACATGTGTCCTACAAACTCAACTATATAAATTCTCACATCGAATTCCCTCATATAAGATGAGTAGGAACTTAAAGGATTGCATTCCAATACATTCTTTTGAACTTAATCCTACTGCACTGCCAACTGGCAAGTTTCAATTGACAGAGGATCATGATCAAACACAAAATAACATCTTAGAGGTGCATTCCCTTACGTCCCACATATCTTATACAAGGGAATTCGATGTGAGAATTTATATAGTTGATTATGCAGAATACATGTTTCGTTCTCTTCATTCTTTTGAGTTTTCAATCATTGTTGCAAACCTCTACCCTAAGTATAAGACACTTTAACCCCAACATCTTCAGCAAACTAACAAGAATTAAACTTAAATTTCAACAAAATAAAGACAGTACATAATAATGACGCTACCTAATCATAATCTTATGGCAGAATCAAACTGTTGAGAATATCTTCAGTTGATCTTAGTAACGTGATAAACATATCGATCCACAGGAACATGATGTGCTGCAAAAAATTGAGAACATGCTCCTCACGTCGTCGTCGTTCTTTAACTATAGCCGATTGAACGTTATTCTCCCATCGTCCAATGTTGGACACTCATACCAAATGTATTCCACCCTCCTTGTGTCTCCGGGGTTGAGTCCTTGGTTGATTTCATCCAGTTGATCCTTGAGACCTTTTAACGTGATATTAATGTACCGAACCTTGAACATCTGAGGATTTCCACCGTTGAAGCGTATGCAAACCTTGAAGTAATCGACCATTGTTTCAAATCTACACCATAAAATAATTAAACAATCCATGAATAACTCATTCAAGCCTTTCTTCAAACACTTGGAGTGCAAATTATACATAAAGCCTAAAAATCATAACTATTTATAGAGATTTCTAGGCGTCCTTGACCACATAATTTGTCTGTGCAATGTGGACCAAAAAAAAACCACGTCCTTAACATTCTTGGATTATATAATCCGAAACTTTCCTCACCTACATAAAGTACAAAGTTTCTCTCATTTTCACCCAATATATTGAATAATTTCGGATTACATAATCCAAAACCAAGGCTAGAAGTTTGGATTATATAATCTGAACCAAGACAATTTTTTGGTCAATGGTCTGCACCAAATAAAACATGTTTTCAAAGGTTTTACTAGCATTAATGATTGGTAAAACCCCTTTGAAACACATTTTTTGATTCAATATTAAGTTTAGATACACTCTATGCAATCATTCCCCTATAAATAACTTCCAAACCTTCACCATTTCTCACACCATCATCTCACACTTTCTCCTCCCCTTCCTTCTACAACAATGTGTTTCCATCGTTGACATTTCATAGAAAGAGGCTACTTTGAAAATTCAGGGATTGTATGAACGGTCAATGGGAATGGCGACGCGCTGCAAAGAAGTGTGGTAAGTCTGAGTGTGAGGTTGATCTATCTGGGTGCAAGGTTAACCATCAATGTCACTTTCGTCCTATAAAGGAAACAAACCTTACCTTAGCCCCC